>Ga0134125_10000077_pt1 | contig 144017 bp, 134 predicted proteins | sample KB31751_FD_96464 | JGI IMG/M metagenome (GOLD analysis project Ga0134125, IMG submission 96464) | Terrestrial soil microbial communities with excess Nitrogen fertilizer from Kellogg Biological Station, Michigan, USA - KB3-175-1 | ecosystem: Environmental > Terrestrial > Soil > Unclassified ...
AGACCGAAGCGTCGCAGGCCGTGCTGTGGGAGACGAAGGCAAAAGGAGCCGACAGAAGAAGAAGCAAAGAAACCGATCTCGGAGCTTGACAACCGGACCCTCATAGAAGCCCAGGGCGAGAGCGGAGCGGGAGCCCTGGGACCGGCAGCTCCCACCCTTCCCATCAGCCCTGCCAAGGGCGCTGTTTCTCGCCCTTGGCAGGGCGCCAATCGATTCGGGGTTGCTCGATCCAAGGGCTCGCCTCTTTCCTCTCTCCAGTGCTGTAGGATTCCCTGGTTCGCGCAGGGATACTCTCTCTCCTGAAAGGAATCCCATGAAGAAACAGCCCAAGAGGCTCACCCTCAACCGCGAAACGCTGCGCTCCCTGAAAGAGAATGCCCTGGTGCCAGCCAACGGCGGTGGCAGCGGCGCTTTGGGGTCTCTTTGTGAATGCACCTATATGGATTGCTCAGAACAGTGCTTCCAGGACCCGAGCACTGTTGTTCCCTGCTGACCCGGCTGTATAACTCCTCGGCCCTGCCAAGGTCGGTTCGAGCTCCTGAATCCTTTGGCTCGAGCCCAGGGCTCTCCGGCCCTGGGCTCAGAATCTGCCGCCCTCCAGGCTCACCGTGCCAGCCTGGGGGCGGTGCGTCCCGAGGCCGGACCCGCGATCAGGCGGCGAGGGCCAGGACGGGAGGCCCGCAGTCTTCGGCGGTCGAGGGCTCCTCGAAGCAACTCGGGCAGACCAGGACCTCCCGCACGATCTCGGAGCCCACGCCGCCGGGATCGTCAGTCGTCTTGGAGCGACCGTCTTTCATGAAATGGTGGGCCTTCTCCCGGAAGGGGTACCTCCGGCGGCGCGTTTCGACGACTTTTCGGTGGGACGGGGTGTTGGCGGGAACGACTACGTCACAGACATGGCATCGGTACAATCGCAACAGCCTGCCGTTGAGGTTCCAGGGTCGGCTGAATTCCCTGGAGGACTGGGTTGAGGCCTCATGGTAGGGACGACAAGGGTCGCCTGTCAACTGGGCGGAGGCGCGCCCTCCGAGCGTCGGCTGCTGAAGCTTCACCAATGGCCCGTGAACGTCCACCAACGGCTGGTGAACCTCCAGCAACGACCGGTGAAGCTCCACCAACGGCCGGTGAACGACCAGCAACGACTGCTGAAGCTTCACCAATGACTGGTGAACGTCCACCAACGACTGGTGAAGCTTCACCAATGGCCCGTGAACGTCCAGCGACGGCTGCTGGAGCTTCACCATCGACTGGTGAACGTCCACCAATGACCGGTGCTCTACCGGCAAGGCTGCGAGGCGCTGCCCCCGCTCAGGATCGACGCGAGGGTGATCGTCCCGGCTGGCGCGGAGTGCCAGCTTGCGGCGCTGGCTCCCCCGCTGCATTGGCCGCTTTCGCCGCAGGTCGATTCTTCAACTTCGCCCCAGCAGTAGCCGCCGTCGACCCACAATCCCGGACCTCCGAGACCGCGGACGCAATTTTCACAAGACCAACTGCAGGGGTAGTAAGCCTGGCAGAGCCCACACGGGTCCGCGGAGGCCTTCTGAGCGAACAGGAAAGCTGACGCCAGGAGTACGCCGACACACAATTTCTTCATGGCAACCTCGCTTTCGCCGCGCCCCCAGGCTCTCTGAATCGCCGGAGGCCAGGCAAGGGCAATGGTGGAGAGGACAGCTTGTACGGCACACTCGATATCGCTTAGCAAGCCCCTCATTAAGTACGGTGCGGGCCGCTCCCGGCGCGGGACAACGCGGGCTCTAGAACCAGGGATCCAGCCAATGACCGCGCTCCCCCCAGTAGAGGCACCAGCGGGCGGCGGCGAAGACGATGTGCGCCTGGGCCGCGGGGCTGGCCTCGTCGTCGGGAGGGGACACCTGATCGCGCACCCCTTCGCAGCCATGGGCGGCGGCCCAGGCATCCGCCCGCTCCAGCAAGGCGTGGCCGTAGGCGACCAGATCTTCGGGGAGCTTCCGGTCCCAGGCGCTTTCGAGAAGATCCTTGCCGAGGAGCTCCTCGCAGTCGTTCAGGAAGGCGCCGCGAAACGAGGTCCGGTCCAACTGGCTGCTCATGCCCGCATTCGAGTACATCGGCAGACCGTCGCAGGGCGGCGCCAGCTCCAGCACGTGATAGCCGCGCGTCTGCTCGATCGCCGCCAGCTCCTCGGGCGTCGGGCCGACGGAGCCCTTCTTCGTGAACAGGCCCCGCAGCAGGCCGGGCTTCGGCTTCTTCTCGCGAAGACGCGCCAGGAACCATGCGGTCGCCGGCTCGTCGATCCCGACCTGGGGTGCCCCGAGGGTGGTGAAGGCCGGTATGCCGAGCTCCAGGAACTCCGCGGTTTCGGCCTCGTCGAGCTCCGTCTTGCCGGCGACGATGATCTTCAGCAACTCGCGGAAACGAGCCTCGTGCCCCGGCTTTGCCTTGTTCCCCGCCAACCAATCGAGCCCCATTTGGTCCCTCCTTTGCAGCCCTCTTCAAGGTGATATCGATGGGATGATTTCACGATCGCGGACGCCAAGCATCCCCGTCCGTATCCCAACCGGCCCGGGCCGCGTATAAGGTAGTCATGGCTCTGGAGACCCAACCCGACCCGCAGCCCCCCGGCCCCTTCGAGGCCCGCTACGTGGCGTTCCTCGAGACGATCGCCAACCTTCGCCCGAGCCTTCACCGGTACTGCTCGCGGATGACCGGCTCGGTGCTGGACGGCGAGGACGTCGTGCAGGAGGCGCTGTTTCAGGCCTACCGGATGCTCGACGGCTTCGACGACAGCCGACCCCTGGCGCCGTGGCTGTTCCGCATCGCGCATAACCGATGCATCGACTTCCTGCGCCGCCGCGAGGTCCGCAAGGACGCCGAGACCGCCATCACCGAGCCGGACCGGGTGATGCCGGTCGAGCCGCCGGGGCCGGCTCTCGGCCGCGCGGTCGAGCACCTCGTGCACAGCCTGCCTCCCATGGAGCGCGCCTGCGTGCTGCTGAAGGACGTCTTCGACTACTCGCTGGAGGAGATCGCGGAGCTCGTCGGCTCCACGGTGGGCGGCGTCAAGGCGGCGCTCTATCGCGGCCGCTCGAAGCTGCCGGCCTCCCCCGAGCCGCGCGCGCCGCGGCCCGCGAAGGACCCGGAGGAGGCGAGACTCCTGCATCTCTATGTCGAACGCTTCAATCGCCGCGATTGGGACGGCCTCCGGGAGCTCATCGCGGCCGACGCCCGCCTGCGCGTGGCGGACCGCTTCCTCGGCACCTTCGGCGACGCGCCCTACTTCTTCAATTACGGCCGCTGGCCGGAGCCCTGGCGCCTGGCGGTGGGCGAGGTGGACGGTGAAGCCGTGATCGTCACTCATCTGCAACGGGACGGCGAGTGGAAACCCGAGGCGGCCATCCGCCTCGAATTCGCCGATCACCGCGTGACACGGATCACCGACTACCTGCACTGCCCGTGGATCCTCACGCCGGCGAGCTCGCTCGTCGCCGGCCAACCCTTTCCGCACTGAGCCTGCTGAGACGTATCCCGGATCGCTCGGGAGCCGTAATTGAAGACAGAACCTCAGCCCAACCAGGAAAGGATCGATCATGAATACTCAGACTGAAACGAACGTCGTGGCCGCCGGAACCGAGCATCCGATCGTCTCGCCGGACGAGTGGCTCCAGGCGCGCAAGAGTCTGCTCGCGAAGGAGAAGGAATTCACCCGGCTGCGGGACGAGCTGAGCCGGCAACGCCGCGAGCTGCCCTGGGAGAAGGTCGACAAGAGCTACGTCTTCGAAGGGCCGAAAGGCAAGGAGTCGTTGGCGGATCTTTTCGAGGGGCGCAGCCAGTTGATCGTCTACCACTTCATGTTCGGCCCGGGCTGGCCGGAGGGCTGCCCGAGCTGCTCCATGGTGGCCGATCACTTCGACGGCAGCCTCATCCATCTCGCTCAGAGGGACGTCACCCTGGTCGCCGCGTCCCGGGCGCGCCGGGAGCAGATCGAGGCGTTCCAGAAGCGCATGGGCTGGCACTTCAAGTGGGTGTCATCCAACGAAACGGACTTCAACCGCGACTATCGCGTCTCCTTCACGCCAGAGGAGATCGCGCCAGGCGGGAAGCCTTACAACTATGGCTCCAGCGGCTTTCCGACCGACGAGGCTCCCGGCGTCAGCGTCTTCACCAAGGACGCCGAGGGCGACATCTTCCACACCTATTCCACCTACGCCCGCGGCGTCGAGGAGCTGCTCGGGGTCTACAGCTTTCTCGATTTCACGCCCAAGGGCCGCGACGAGGCCGATCTGCCGTATCCTATGGCATGGGTTCGCCATCACGACCGCTACGAAGGCTCGGCCTGCGCGCACTGCTCGGGAGAGGAGCCGCGTTGAAATCGTCGGGCACGCTCCACTGTTGCGAGATCGCTCCAAAGACATCGCGCCTGCGGCGTAGCCTCGACGCCTCCGGCTACGTGGTGCCGAGCGCGATTCTCGTGCTGCTGCCGAAGTGCCCGGCCTGCATCGTTGCCTATCTCGCGATGGGAGCCGGAATCGGCGTGACGATGACCACGGCGGCGGCGCTGCGGGTGATCCTCCTGACTCTCTGCGTCGCATGCCTGGCCTTCGTCACGGTAAGGCTCGCCCGGCGCAACATTCCCAGTGGCCGGAGTGTTCTCAAGCGGGCGAGCGCTTTCCTGTCTTCAACCGAATCGTTATCAAGAGAGGAGAAGCAATGAACTGTACAAGATCCCTGGCGCTGCTGAGCGCGGCTCTTTATCTCATCGCCACCGTTTCGCCTGGGAACGCCTCGGCGGATGAGCGCGATCGCTGTAGCGAGGTGGCGAAGGCCGGGCGAGCCCTGGTCACCGTCACGAGCGACGCGAATTGCAAGCTGACGATCAACGGCGAGGCGAAGGGAACGCTGACCGCCAATCAGCCTCGGGATGTCGAGGCCGCCGGCGGGAAGCAAGTGATCGATTGCGCCAGCACGGAGGTCTCCGGGGCCGCGACTCAGGATACGCTGCTGCTGGGAGGCGGCTGCGGATCGATGACCTTCGAGGTGGCGCAGGCCTGGCACCGGTTCACCGCGGATAAGGGTGGCGCGGTCGCGGATGCGGACACCGGCTTGCGCTGGATACAGAGCGACAACGGCGCCGACATCGATTGGAACGGCGCCAAGCAATACTGCGCGGGCAAGAGCGGTCGCCTGCCCACCGAAAAGGAGCTGAGTCAGCTCCACACCGGAGGCGCGGTGAGAGTCAAGTGTGGCGAGTACTCCTGCATGCTGTCGCACCTGTTTCGCCTGAGCGGCCGCTTTCTTTGGAGCAGCTCGCCGTTCGAGACCGACCAGGCCATCATTATCGGGTTCGCCGGTCAGCGCCCGGCCGTGCAATCGGTCAAGCAATCCGTCGCCAAAGACGCACGCGCCCTGTGCGTCTCCGCGGCAAAATAGATAGGTCGGCCGAGCAGCCCTAAGCCCTACCCCGGCGACGGCACCAGCGCGGCGTTTTGCGGTTGCCAGCGGGCGGCGCTCGCGCGCAGCTCCGCCATCGCTTTCCAGTATCCCTCGAGCGTCCGCCGGCCAGCGTCGCTCAGGCGCACGAGGGTCTGGGTTTTCTTCTCCACGAAACGCTTTTCGATCACGACCAGCTCCGCCTCTTCGAGCTTCGAGAGATGAGAGGAGAGATTCCCCTTGGTGAGGCCGGTGATCCGCAGCAGGAACAGGAAGTCGGCCCGCTCGCAGGCCGAGAGCGCCGTCAGGATGGCCAGCCGGGCGGGATCGTGGACCGTGCGGTCGAGGTTCGCGAGCTGCTCGAAGGGAGTCGCGCTCACGGCGCCTCCTCCACGGCGGGGCCCAGCAGCCACTGGAGCTGCCGATGATCGAGCAGGCCGGCCACGATCATCGCGCCGCCGCAGACCAGCACAGGGATCCACAGATGCGTCACGGCCGGAAGGAGGAAATCGGCAATCCGAGCGATTTCTCCCGTGCTTCGATAGAAGTACCCCAACGAGGCGCCGAGAACCGAGAGCGCGAGCAGCGACAGGCCTAACAGCAGGTAGTAGCTCTGGGAAAAGCGGCCTCCCCTGCCCAGCCAGATGCCGAGGAAGCAGGCACCCAGAAGGGCATACAGCCACTGACCGCCGGCGACTTTGAACGTGGAATTCGGCGGCCACTGTGGCGATCTGACACCCTCTTCCGCGAAGGAAAAGACGGTCATCGTGGTCCAGGGCGCCTGAAGCAGGGATTCGTCCTCGACAATGGTCATGGCGGGGGAGGTCGCCTGCAGGAAGGCGAAGAGGATCACCGTCAGCCCGAGGGGAATCAACACGGACTCCGTCATGGGCGACAACCGTTGAAACCCTCCGATGCGGGGCGTCGGGCCGGCTGGGCTGTAGATCGAAAGGGTTTGGAGCTGCCGGGCGGGACGGGCAGGTTGGATCTCCACCTCGCCAAACGTGTCTCTGTAGTACCGCCGAGCCCGAGCCGCCACGACGAACGCTCCCAGGAACAGAGCCGAGCGGAGGACCAGGAACCCCGGGTTGTCGAAATAAACCGCGCCTCCCAGGCTCAGGGTAATCAGACCCAGGGGCACCCAGTATCGGAGCCCCTGTAGATCATTGAAGTGCCGGGTGACGAAACGGATGCGATCCAGCTTGCGGGTCATCTCGGGCCTCCTTGGCGGACAAGTCTGTTCCGCAAACCGGATTATGCCCCGAGTCTTCGTCGCTGTCAACTGGTCTTCGCGGCAAACCGCCGAAGGCCTCGCCGCCTACTCGCCGCCGCGGGGGTTCCGCTCCTCGTTGCCGTTGGCGTAGCGAGCGATCAGGCGCTGAACGCTGCCGCCGGCGTCGCGCTCGAAGCGGATTCGGAAGTCGTTGAGGTCGCCCACCAGGAAGCGGTCCTGGCCTACGGGCTGGAGCTTCATCTTGCGGTTCTTGCCCCGCTGGTACCACTGGTACCAGAGGGCGCCTTCTTCCAGGGTGATCGTTCGCGGTCCAAAGGTTCCGGCGAAGGCCTGCAGCTCGGCGGCGGAGAGAGTGGCCGGCTTGCGGCGGTCTTCCAGAACGTCGCGCACGAACTCCAGCGACGCCTTCTGCTCGGGATCGGTGGCCTTCTCGGCCACGGCGGCGAGGGCGCGCGCGTGGGCCACCTCGAGCGCTTCCGCCATCGGCACCTTGACGTCTGGCTCGACTCCGGTCCCTTCCCAGTTGGTGCCGCTGATGGGATTGACCGCCCGGCCGAACGGAAGCCTCACGGACACGGGATATTTCTTCACCCGATACTCGTCGACCGGATGGGCGCCGCCGCCGGTCGTTTCTCCGACGAGGGTCGCGCGCTTCAGGTTCTTCAGGTTGTAGGTGAACTCCTCGGCGGCCGAGAAGGTGCGGCCGCTGGTGAGGACGAAAACCGGCACGTCGGGCAGACGCGTGCCGGGCACCCAGGCCTGCGTCCAGAACTGCCTCGTTTTGTCGCCTTTGCGGATGTAGAAGTCGTTGAGGTGGGTCGGCTCGGTGGGCATCAGATAGCTGGTGAGGAGCTGAATCATGCTGGGGCTGCCGCCGCCGTTTTCGCGCAGGTCGAAGATCAGCGCGTCGCTGCCGGAGAGGAAGCCCATCGCCGCCACCGCGGCACCGCCGCCGAATTCAGCCGGCGCGAAGCAGTCGAGCTTGAGGTAGCCGACATTGCCCGGCAGATGCTCGACCTTGCGGAAGCAGTAGTTGTCGCGGCGCAACTGGGCCGCGAAACGCGCCTGCTGATCCGCGGATGGAGGTCCGTCCGGCTGATCGGGGGGCTGCTCGGGGTCCCAGACCACGCCCAGGTGCAGGTCGTGGCTGACGGACCGCAGATCGGTGGTCAGCTTCTCCGTGAAGACGTCCATCGTTCCCAGGCGGTCGTAGGCGCCGCTCTTGAGCTGGCTCCGCATGCGCTCTTCCATCTTCTTGGCGGTTTCGGGGAAGACGTAGGTCTCGTTCAGAGCGGCCGAGATGTCGTCGATGATGGCGGCGCGGTCCTGCGCGTTGACCGCGGGCGGCGCCGGCGGCGGGGCGGCCAGGGCCGGAACGGCGACGGCGGCGGCCAGGGTGAAGAGGACGAGGCGGTGGCGGAGCGGATTTCTCATCGGTCAGGTCTCCTGCGAGATCGAATTCGGGAATTCAGGGGCTCGCAGAGCCAAACGCCCGAGCCCAGCCATGAGTTCCCATCGAGAGGGAGTACGGACGGAGGGACCCGAGGTTTCTGGATTCTTCGGTCCCGGGGAACTACTATGCCGCTCAGACTTCAGAGAGGCACACCGGTACCAAGACACAAGGAGATGAGACCATGAACGCAAACCGGTTCGGCTGGATCGTGATCTGCGCACTGCTGGCGCTCGGAGGACAAGCAACGGCTCAGGGGCTGGGCGACGGCCGGGGCATCGATCACGTCGGCATGCTCGTGCGTCTCGAGAACTTCGACGCCATGACGAACATCTTCACCCAGCAGCTCGGCTTCTCGGCGACGCCCGCCCTGCTCTCCCCGGCGGGAGCCACGAATCACCTGATCTGGTTCGGCGATCGCTCCTATCTGGAGATCGACGCCTTCACGGAGCTGAACCCCGGCACCGCTCCCTTCCTCGACTTTCTGGAGCACCACGAAGGCGCAAAATTCTACGGCACCGACGTGCACGACGCCGCCGCGACCTCCGCCTTCCTGACCGGCGCCGGCTATCCGAACGTCGGGCCGATCCCCGCCGGGCCCCTCACCATTCCTTCGACCGGCCAGACGGTCGGGCTCACGCCGCTCTGGAACCTGGTCATCCTCACCGCGCGGGTGGCGCCGGACAACTCGAACTTCTTCCTGGCCTACGACGACGCCCAGGTGAGCCAGATGTTCGTCGATTTCCCGGTGCTCGCGCCGCAACCGCACCCCAACACGGCGCAGAAGATCGACACCCTCTGGCTGGTGGTTTCGGATCTGGACGCCGCCATCGATTTCTACGAGGGTCTCGGCCTCGACGTGCGCTTCAAGCACAAGAAGATCGACTACCTGGGCGGGCGAGGCGCGGAGGTGCGGTACCACAATGCCACTCTGGCGCTCCTGGAGCCGGACGGCCCCGGCCTGGTCGCGGACTTCGCGGCGGACCGCGGCGAAGGGATCCTGGGATTCAGCCTCAAGGTCGGCAATCTCCAGACCGCCCTCAACCTCGTCAACCACAACACCGGCCTGAATCTCAACACCTTCAAGGACAAGGGCCGGAGCCGCTTCCTGATTCCAGCGTCAGCGACCCACGGCGTATTGGTCGAGATGGTGGAGTAGACGAGGGCTCAGGGACCATGCCCCTCACCTTCGACGACGTCCGCCAGCTCGCCCTGGCCCTGCCTGAGGTCGCGGAGGGAACCTCCTACGGCACCCCGGCTTTCAAGGTGCGCGGGAAGTTTCTTTCCCGGCTGAAGGAGGATGGCGAGACGCTCGTCGTCCGGATCGACATGGACGAGCGCGACATCCTGATGGCCGCCAATCCGGAGACCTTCTACATCACGGACCACTATCGCGGCTATCCGGCGGTGCTCGTGCGGCTCGCGACGGTCGATCCGGACGATCTGCGCGAGCTCTTCGAAGGCGGGTGGAGACTGGTGGCGCCCAAGCGGCTCGTCGCGGCGAGGGATGGGGGCCGGTAGGAGGGGAGAAACGCGGCGGGAACGGCTAGAATGGCGCCATGACCGCTGAGGACAGCATTCTTTCGGGCGTCCCCGAGCCCGACGAGTTGGGGGTGGAGCAGTCGCTCCGGCCTCAGAAGCTCGACGAGTACATCGGCCAGACGAAGGTGCTCGAGAACCTGCGGGTGTTCATCCGGGCGGCCCGGGAGCGGCGGGAGTCGCTCGATCACGTCCTCCTCTTCGGTCCTCCCGGGCTGGGCAAGACGACGCTCGCCCACATCGTGGCCATCGAGATGGGGGCGCCCCTGCGCATCACGTCCGGCCCGGTGCTGGAGAAGGCGGGCGATCTCGCGGCCATCCTCACCAATCTCGATCCTGGCGAAGTGCTGTTCATCGACGAGATCCACCGCCTGGGTCCGACGGTGGAGGAGATCCTCTACTCGGCGCTGGAGGACTTCCGGCTCGACCTGGTGATCGGCCAGGGGCCGGCGGCGCGGACGATGAAGATCGAGCTTCCCCGCTTCACCCTGGTGGGCGCCACCACCCGCGCCGGCCTCATCAGCCCACCGCTGCGCGCCCGCTTCGGCATCGTCCACCGCCTCGACTTCTACAGGCCGGAGGAGCTGACGAAGATCGTGCAGCGCTCGGCCCGCCTGCTCGGCATCCCCATCGATCAGGACGGCGCCGAGGAGATCGCTCGCCGCAGCCGGGGAACTCCCCGTGTCGCCAACCGCCTGCTGCGCCGGGTGCGCGACTTCGCCCAGGTGGCGCGGGCGAAAAAGATCGATCTCGACGCCGCCAAGAAGGCCCTGGCGCTTCTCGAGGTCGACGAGTTCGGCTTCGACGACCTGGACCGCAAGATCCTGAGCACCCTCATCGAGCACTACGACGGCGGCCCGGCCGGCATCAAGGCACTGGCCGTGGCCGTGGGCGAGGACCGGGGGACGCTCGAGGATCTCTACGAGCCTTACCTCATTCAGGAAGGCTTCCTCCAGCGCACCCCCCGCGGCCGGGTCGCCACCCGCCGCGCCTACCAGCATCTTGGCTACGCGCCTCCTCCCGGCACGACCGGGACGCTGTTCTGATCTCATCTTTTGACCTCCTCATGCGCCGCGCCATCCTGATCTACAACCCGCGGTCGGGCCGCCAGCGGCACGCCCAGGCGCTGGGCGCGATCCTGGCGGCGCTGCGCGCCGGGGGCTTCGAGGTCGAGTCGACTCCCACCGCCCACCCGGGACATGCCACGGAGATCGCGCGGGAAAAAGGGCGGGAGATGGAGGTCGTCTTCGTATTCGGCGGCGACGGCACGATGCGGGAGGCGGCCGCCGGCCTGCTGGGCAGCCCGGCGGCGCTGGGGTTGATTCCCGGAGGGACGGTCAACGTGCTGGGCCTCGCCCTGGGCCTGCCGCGCGAGCCGGTGGCGGCGGCTGGGTTCCTGACCGGGCTTCGTCCGCGGCCGTTCGACGTCGGCCTCGCGGGCGAGAGCCCCTTCCTGATGATGGTCTCGGCCGGGCTCGACGCGGTGGCGATGGGCTCGCTGGACACCCGCTTCAAGTGGCGGTTCGGCAAGGCGGCCGTCGCGGCTCAGGGCCTGCGGGAGTGGCTGCGCTACACCTTTCCCGCCTTCGAGTTGGTCGCCGACGGCGAGCGGATGGAAGCCACCTTCGCCGCCGTCTCGAACATACCCCTTTATGGGGGCGCCCTCCGCCTCGCGCCGGACGCCCGCACCGACGACGGGTGGCTCGATCTGGTGCTTTTTCGCGGCACAGGGCGCGCCGCCGCGCTATCTTTCGCCTGGGATCTGCTCCGCTCGGCTCACGTCCGGCGCCGCGACGTCACCGTGAAGCGCGTCCGCGAGGTGCTGTTCGCGGGACCGGCGGGCTCGCCGGCCCAGGTGGACGGCGACCTTTGCCAGGAGCGGCTGCCTCTCACCGTCCGGCTGTCGCCGGAACGGCTTTTCGTGCTGGCTCCGGGGGACTCTTGACCGATCCGACCCACCCGCGCTCGCCGCGGCCTCTCGATCCGATCTTTTCGCCCCACGCCGTCGCCGTGGTGGGCGCCTCCCGCCGCCGCGAGTCGCTCAGCTTCCGCCTGATCCACAATCTGGTGGTCAACGAGTTTTCCGGCGTCATCTTCCCGGTCAATCCCCAGGCCTCGGCCCTCCACTCCCTCAAGTGCTATCCGACCGTGGCCGCGATTCCGGACCCGGTGGACCTCGCCATCATCATGGTTCCCCGCGACAAGGTGCAGGGCATGGTCGAGGAGTGCGTCGCCAAGGGAGTGAAGGGATTGATCGTCATCACCGCCGGCTTCTCGGAGACCGGCAAGGAGGGCGCGGCCCTGGAGCGGCGGCTGCGGGAGACGGTGCGCGCCGCGGGAGTACGGATGATCGGCCCCAACTGCATGGGGGTGATCAACACCGACGCCGAGGTCACGCTCGACGCCACCTTCTCCCCCACGCCGGCGCGGCGGGGAGCCATCGGCTTCGTCAGCCAGTCGGGAGCGCTGGGAGTCGCCATCCTCAACGTGGCGCAGGACATCGGGGTGGGACTGACGCAGTTCGTCTCGATGGGCAACAAAGCGGACGTCTCGGGCAACGACCTGATCGAGCACTGGGAGGACGATCCGGAGACCAAGGTCATCGCCATGTACCTGGAGTCCTTCGGCAATCCCCGGCGGTTCACGGAGATCGCCAAGCGGGTGACGCGCAAGAAGCCCATCCTGGTCGTCAAGTCCGGGCGCACGGCCGAGGGGGCGCGGGCGGCGACCAGCCACACCGGGGCCATCGCGGGAACGGACGTCACCGTCTCCGCCTTCCTGGAGCAGTGCGGCGTGCTGCGGGCCAACACCATCGAGGAGATGTTCGACGTCGCCCGCGCTCTCGCCCGCGTGCCGCTGCCGAGCGGCTCCCGGGTGGGGATCGTCACCAACGCCGGCGGCCCCGCCATCATGGCGACGGACGCCTGCGTCAACCTCGGGCTGCAGATCGCCGAGCTCTCGGACGCCACCCGGGCGACCCTGCGCTCCTTCCTGCCGCCCGAGGCCAGCGTCGGCAATCCCGTGGACATGATCGCCTCGGCGACGCCCGAGAACTACGCGAAGTCGGTCGCCGCCGTGCTCGACGACCCCGCCGTGGACATGGTGATGGTGATCAACGTCACGCCCGTTCTGGCCAACCCCATCGACGTGCTGCAGTCGATCGCCGCCGTCACTCGCGACCGGCCGAAGCCCGTGCTGGCGGTGATGATGGCGACCGAGGAGTTCTACGACGCGGTGAAGACGCAGCGGGACCTGCCACCCGTCTACCACTTCCCCGAGCCGGCGGCGCGGGTGATGTATCTCCTCGCCCGCTACGCCGCCTGGCGCCGGCGGCCGGCCGACCGGGCCGCTCCCGACTTCGCGACCGACGACGCGCGGGTGGCCGAGATCCTGGGAGAGGTGAAGGACGGCTACCTCGATCAGGCCGCCGCCTTCCGGGTCCTCGAGCTCTACGGAGTGCCGGTGGCGAAGTGGCGGCGGGTCTCGGGGCGCGACGAGGTTCTGAAGGCGGCGGGCGAGATCGGCTACCCCGTGGTGCTCAAGGCCGTGGCCTCCGACCTCGTGCACAAGAGCGAGGCGGGCGCCGTGCGTGTGGACCTGCGGGACGAGGAGGAGCTTGGGGCCGCGGTGGCGGAGATGGACAGGTCGGTCGCCGCGGCCGGTCACGCCGTTGAGGGCTTCCTCGTCCAGGAGATGGCGCGCGGCGGCCACGAGGTGATCTTCGGCATCACCACCGATCCGCGCTTCGGCCCGCTCCTGATGTTCGGCCTCGGCGGCAAATACGTCGAGGTCTTCCAGGACGTCCGCTTCGCCGTCACCCCGCTGGACGCCGAGGAGGCCCGGGACGTGGTCCGCGGCATCCGGGGCTTCAAGCTCCTGGAGGGGGTGAGGGGTGAGCCCGGGGCGGACCTGGACCTGTTGGTGGAGATCCTGCTCCGCCTGGCCCAGCTCTCCCAGCGCCACCCGCGCATCCGCGAGCTGGACGTGAATCCGTTTCTCGCCGGCCCGGACCGCGCGAGCGCCCGAGCCCTCGACGCCCGCATCCGCGTAGGCGAGCCGTCCGTCTGAATTCGATCTCTACTCAAGGAGAAGCCCGATGCTGAGAAAGCTGATGCAGACGGACGAAAACGCCGGGATGCTGATCGTGCGGCTCACACTCGGGATCGTGATGTTCCCCCATGGCGCCCAGAAGCTGCTGGGCTGGTTCGGAGGCGCGGGCTTCGCGGCGACGCTGAAGGGAATGACCGCCATGGGCTTGCCGGCGGCGGTGGTGATCCTGGTGATCGCCGTCGAGTTCCTCGGCTCGCTCTCCCTGATCTTCGGCTTCCTCGGCCGCGTCAGCGCCCTCGGCTATATCGGGCTCATGCTGGGCGCCATCTTCATGGTGCACCTGCCCAACGGCTTCTTCATGAACTGGATGGGGAGCCAGAAGGGCGAAGGAATCGAATACCACATCCTCGTCATCGGCATCGCCCTGGCGATCCTGGTCAAGGGCAGCGGCAGCCTGTCGGTGGACCGGTCGATGTCGCACAAGTCGGGGTACCGCCTGCGGTAGTCACTCCTTGTCAGCTCGGACGACGGCTTTTTGTCCCGCCGTCCCTGGCGGCGCGACACGCCACGAGCCAAAGCGAGTCCGACCCTGGCTGGCGGGCTCATTGCACTGCTCTTTTCGCGATCGAGCGATTGCGGACGGAGGTGCAGTATGGTGAAGCGCACGGTGCTGGGTAGCCTGCTTGGCCTCGCTCTGACTCTGGCTCAACCAGCGTTCGGTCAACCCGCGATCTATCGATCCGATCTCTGCGGCGGTCCGCGAACGACGAAAGCCCTCCATCTCGACGATCTCGGTGCCGGATCTACGGAGGCCTTTCACAAGAGATTGTGGCTCCCCGGCAGCCAACCGTGGCCCTTCCTCTCTCCGCGGCGGGCAATCTTCCTGGCCTACCGGGATCTGGTCCGATCGGGCATCCTCGACGCACGCACCGTGTACATCGAGTGGCTGGACCTCCGTTCTACCGGCTATCACGACAGCCGGTTCTACCTGGCCTCTTTCCGTTTCGATTGTGGCGATCGGAAGTTCGATCGGCATGCTCTGGTGCTGGTCCTCATGGATGGCACGGTGATCCTGCCGGGCAACGCCGACCCGAGCCCATCGGGCGGGGCTCTGCTGCCACGCCTCAGAACTTCGTGGGTCACGTTCACGGACCTCTATATGGGCTTCGCGGGCGTCTGGGCTCGCGCGAGGCATCTCGTCCGAGACGTCCGCTGCTCGCTCAGCAACTGCCCGGAGCTGGAGGGCTCTCTCTACTACAGCGACTGCAAGGAGGAGCACGGCGTGCAGATCGACCCCGCGACCGTGGCGTCGGGGGATCTCTGGTGGTGGGCCGAGGCGGATTGGCCGCGCCTCTCGCCCGGCGAGGCGATACGTCTTGCCTCGGCCAGGCTGAAACCGGCCGTCATCGATCTGAGGAAGGATGAAGTCCAGATCGACGTGTCGTGGCGCCAGGCGAAGCCCGGCGGCTGGTACTACCTCATCGGGTTCACCACGATGTCCAAGAGCGAGGCCTGCCGGACGACGAATCCCGCCAGCGCCTTCTTCACACGGGCGTATCTGGCCGTGCTGATGGATGGCAGCGTGCTGGTCCCATGGCCGGAAGCGAAACCGAATCCGCACCTGCGCCGGGCGGCCCTTTGAGGGGGGCGAAGATTCTGAGGTGCGAAACGAAAAATCGACCGCGGTCTACGTGACACCATCTCGCGGAGGTTCGCCGGTAGCGGCGAACCGTTCACCGCCAGCGGCGAGGCATTCGCCGGCAGCGGCGAGCCTCTCACCGGCAGCGGCGGGGCATTCGCCGGTAGCGGCGGACCGTTCGCCGGCAGCGGCGAGTCGTTCACCGGCAGCGGCGAGTCATCCGCCGGCAGCGGCGAGCCTCCCGCCGGTAGCGGCGAACCTCCGTGAGAGAGGGACGGGACGCCCGCTGGTAGGGACGGGACTCCGCCAGAGAGGGTGGATCGCCCCCGAGGTCGCGGTGAGAGTCCGCGAGAGAGGTGAAGGACTCCGCGAGACAAGAGCGGGACTCCACGAGGGAGGTGGCGACCTCCGCGATCAAGGGGCGGGACTCCGCGAAATGGCTGTGGCACTCCTCCCTATGGCGCCGAGCCGTCCGCGGATCGGGCGGACCTTGGGGAAAGGTCGGCCGCGATGCTCATCCCCGCCCGGGCATAAATGCCGGGGCTAGGAACGGCGCCCCCTGAAGGGGACTTCAGGCCGGATCATGCGTCGCCAGGCTGCCCCGAAGGGGCAAAAGCATGTAGCCCGGGGCTGGCGGCTTTTTGCCAGCCCCGGGTCACGTAGCCTCACAAACCCCCAAAAGCCCCGAAGGGGCGACGGCAGCTCGGCAAGCTCGGACGCGTTCGAGTCCCAGGGCTTGCGGTCGGAGCTGGGAGTGTGTCTCAAAAGAAGCGCCGACGACGCCTGCGTCGCCAGGGATTGAAATCCCTGGCTACCGACGCTTGTCCCCTCCGGGACTGCAATTCGTTCTTCCCCTGTTCCATAGATCGCACCCCTTGAAGGACTTCAAGACGGTCCGCCGGCCCAACGGGCCGGGAGATCCCAGCCCAGGGCCGAGGCCGGAGGCCGACGCCCTGGGCAAAACGGCCTCCCCATCCATGCGGCCTGAAGGGCCGCGAGAACCTCGGTTCTCCCGACCCGTTGGGCCGGACGGGCCGGCTTCTGTGACGGGCCGTTCTGCCTCTCACACATCGGATTACCGGCGGCCGGCGCAGGCCGCTGCCCGAAGCGCCAGCAACTTGGAGAGGCGTGTTAAGCTTTGGGTATGAAGTCAGTCGTGGAAGATGTGGTTCGCCAAGCCTTGACGCTAGACGAAGCCGGCCGGGCTGAAGTAGCAGCGCGATTGCTCGACAGCTTGGAGTTGGCGGACGCCGAGGCGGAAGCCGTCTGGCTGACCGAGCTTGAACGCCGTGCAGCGGATCTGGAGTCTGGAGCGGTCCAGGGTATCCCCTGGGAAGATCTCCGCGAGAGACTCATGCACGGTCGCCGTGACCAGTAGTCGCCTGATCTTCCATCCGGGGGCCGCCCGCGAGGTCGAGGAAGCCCGAGACTGGTACCGGGAGCGAAGCCTCAGCGCGGAAGAAGGCTTTCTTGCCGACCTGAATCACGCCGTCGAGCAGGTAATCGCGGCACCCCTCCGTTGGCCTCGTTTCAAAGTGAACACCCGGCGCTATGTCTTCCAGCGCTATCCGTTCAGCCTGATCTACCGAACTTACGGAGAAGCTTTGGTGCGTGTCCTTGCCGTGGCGCATGACAGCCGCCGAGCCACCTATTGGCTATCTCGCGCAAAAGATCACTGAATCTTAGCCCTAAGAACCTCGCCAAGGACTATCGCGCTGTTGCCGACCTGAAGGGGACTTCAAGACGGTCCGCCAGCCCAACGGGCCGGGAGATCCCAGCCCAGGGCCGAGGCCGGAGGCCGACGCCCTGGGAAAAACGGCCTCCCCATCCGTGCGGCCTGAAGGGCCGCGAGAGACTCTTCCCGCAGCGACCGAGGCACTAAGCCGCGACGTCGGCCGCATCATCAATTCCGGGCCAACGCTCCCGCGGCCCTTCAGGCCGCACGGCGTCATCAATTCTCAACCCAGGGCATCGGCCTCCGGCCTCAGCCCTGGGCTTTGTTCTCCCGGCCCGTTGGGCCGAAGAGGGCCGGCTTCTTTATGAGCCGTTCTACCCCTCGCGCAGCTCCCATACGGCGGAGTCGATTTCCTCAGCAGAAAGCTCCACGTCGACGCCTTCAATGTTCAAGGGAGACTTCCGGGAACGGAAGAGTACGCCTCCGCCTCTGCCGCGGCGCTTGATCGATTTATCGCCGACCCGAGAGCTAGTCATGGGGCGATTGGCATGGCCGTGACGCTGCGCATTATCAAGCGGTTTTGCAGGTGACTATTTTCAGGCGGAAGTGGTCACTAGACAGCCGTGCCTCCCGTATTTCCAGTGGTAACCGATGCTGACCAACCCAGTAAAAGAGTTTCTCTCGATCCTCCGGTGTTATCCTTGCCCCAAGAATCACTGCGGAAAGTGACCCCGCCTTGAGCACTCTTGGACCTGGTCTCTCTCCATCCCAGGCTCTCCACTCCTTCTCGTATTTCCAATCAAGGGATTTTGTCAACAGACCGAGTTGAACAATCTTAGGAGTGTCTTCATCATCCGCGGTGACCGTGATATCCACAATGGGGCGGTCCTCCTGATATTTGATAGGCAACACTGCCTGAAAAGGCGACGATTGTGGTTCTCGACCGCCGAACTCCAAGCAGAAGCCGCGATGGTTATCAGCATAGTGTGACCACATTAAGATATTCTCGCACGTTTCAGACAGGCAATATAGCCCAAAATCCTCAATTCGTTCGAAGTAACGTCTCTCAAGCTCTCTCCGGTTTTTCATGAGGGCTTTAATCTCAGCCGCCTTTTGCTTACGACCGGAGTGAGGCTGATCTCCAAGATACTTCTTCTGAAGATAAGCGGAGTATTTACTGATCTCTTTGCCGGTGAATTTCGTTTTGAGGCGCGGATGACAATCGAAAGGGTCGTTAAAGTCGCGAGCACTACCGAAATAAACCTCTTCTCTTGCGAAAACCTGCTCGTTACAAAGGGAGGTCATCCGGCGATATTTATATAGGCTCACTTGGTCTAGACCTCTATCACCCCTGCCGCATAAAATGCCACCGCAAATCCCCCTCCAACCTCCGATAAACCTCGGGCTGAATCTGCGGTGCGAAGCGGTGCAGCAGGGAACTGATCGATTCTCCCCGGGCGGCGGCTTCGATGGCGTCGGCGGCGTCGCTTCCGGCTTTGCTGATGTAGGTCTGCCAGATGGCCTGGCGGACGGAGATGGAGCCCAGGGAGATGTTGGGCATGCGGGAGACGCCCTTCTTGAGGACGGCGATCTTTTCTTTGAGGCTCCGCTCGTCGTCCATGGGCTCGCGCTGCCAAGGGGTGTAGGGCTTCGGCACCAGCACGTTGGTGCCGAGGTGGATGTTGCCGATCATCCCCTTCTTCGGCAACTCTTCGAGCATGACGGCGCGGGCGCGGGCGGCGAGGTCCAGGATGCCCTGGATGTCCTCCATGGTTTCGCCCGGCAGGCCGATCAGGAAGTAGAGCTTGAGCTGCGTGAAGCCGTGGCGGAAGATGAGACGGATCTTCTCCAGCAGGAAATCGTTCTTGATCGGCTTGCCCATCTTCACCCGCAGCTCGTCCGTGCCCGTCTCGGGAGCGAGGGTGATGGAGCGGTCTCCCGAGGCATGGAGGGCTTCGAGCACGCCCTCGGTGACCGCCGGGATGCGGATCGACGAGACCGAGGTGCGGAAGCCGAGCTTGTTGGCCTCGCGGAGGATGGGCTCGATGTCCGGATGGTCGCCGACGGCCGTGGCCACGAAGCCGAGCTGGTTGGTCACCGGCTTGGCCCGCTCCAGCGCGGCGAGGATCTCGTCCGTCGGGTGCCAGCGGAAGCGCCCCATGCCGAAGGTCGCCCAGCAGTAGCGGCACTTCTCGGGGCAGCCGCGGGACATCTCGATGAGGAACTTCTCCGAAAACTCGGTGCGCGGGGTGACGATGCAGGTGGTCGGCAGGTTGCCCGACTGCTTCATCTGCTCTTCGGTGAGCTCCAGCTTGTTGAGCTTGGGCAGCTCGTCCCCATCCTCTTCCGGGTGATGGAAGGCGGGAACGTAGAAGCCGTCCAGAGCGGCCAGACGCTCGATCACCGCCTCCCGCCCTTCTTCGCCTTCCAGGGCGTCGAGGAGATGAGGGAGGACGTTCTCCGCGGCGCCGAGGGTGAAGACGTCGACGAACTCCGACATCGGCAGCGGATTGATCGCGGCGCAGGAGCCGCCCAGGACGATCACCGGGTCCCACGGGCCGCGGTCACGCCGGCGGATGGGGATGCGGGCGCGGTCGAGCATCTGGAGGAGGTTGACGTAGTCTTCTTCGAAGGAGACGGAGAAGGCGATGCAGCCGAAGTCGTTCATCGACCGGCGGGTCTCGAGGGAGACCGGCATGCCGATGCCGTCCGTGAAAAGGCGCTCGCACGACCAGTCCGGCCGCTGGTGGACCAGCTCATAGACGCGCTGGAACCCCAGGCTCGACATGCCGATGTGGTAGCTGTTGGCATAGGCCAGAGCCAGCCGGTACCGCCCATGGGGCGAGAACCGCTCCACAGGACGTTCGTCGGCAAGAAAAGGGGACCAGTCGTGGGTGGGCTTCTTCATAAGGACTGAACAGTTTACGCCAGATTTCCGGGTTCTTGGTGTTACAGCAGGCACTGCGGAAACAGATTTCGCGAGGAGGGGATTCCCTCGGAGGGTGGTGTGGACAGTAGATTCTCTGGATGGCCGCGGGGCGTTTGGGAAATGGCAGCAATGACGCCGCCCTCGGAGACGCCCCACGGGGTAGCTGGCGCTACCCTCTGGGCGTCTCTACATTGGCTGGAACCGGTGTCGTGATTCGGGAAGTAGACGCTTGTAGTCTCGGAAAGGCGTCATCCTCCCAGATTCTTCGCCGGTACGACCCCAATGTAGAGACGCCCCGTGGGGAACCCCGCGGGGCGTCTCAGAATCGGGAACGTCGGTCCATTCCAAAATGACTATGCCCGGCGGCAGTCCCTACTGCACGAGCGACGGGTCGCGAACGGTGTTTCTGTCCGAAATCCGGACGACGGCCTTCACGGTCACGTGCACTTCCTTTTCCACCCGCAGCAGGAAGACGCTCGGATCGGCGAGCCCCCATTCGAGGTAGGAAAGAATGAGCGTGCCGGTGCCGGTCACCGTCTTGCCGTCGGTGGTCATGACCGTTGCCGGCAGGGCGATGGGCCGGCGGGTGCCGTGCATCTCCAGAGTGCCATGAAGCTCGATCTCGCTCTGGCCCAGGGGGTTGAGCTTGCCGCTCAGGCGCTCGATCTCGAAGACCATCTCGGGATAACGCTGGCTCTCCAGGATCTTCTCGTGCATCTTGCGATCGCGCCGGTCGTTGCCGGTCTTGGCGCTGGTAGCGTCGATGACGATACGGCCGCTGGCGGTGCCGGTTTCAGGTTGGATGTAGATCTTCCCCTCCTTGGCGCGCAGTGTGCCGTCCACCGTGTGGAGGGTGGCGCCGAAGGTGAACTCGATGGTGGTGGCTTGGACGTCGAGCTCGAAAGTCGGCGGCTCGGCAGGCAGGACCGAAGCGAAAGCCAACAGGGACATGAGGGAGAGAACGATCCTGCGGCAGAGCATTGAAAGATCTCCTTGTTCAGGCTGCGACCAGTCTCCAGGCCAGGCGTAGGGCACCCTCGAATCCGAAATCCCGGGGCGGCAGGGTACGGGCGTGGATGCCCAGGAGGCGGGCGAAGAGGGCGGGCTCGGCGGCGAGGGCGCGCAGGGCTCGGCGGCGCAGCCGGGGACGCCGCTCCAGGGCGAGCACCATCGACGTCATGAAGTTGGGCAGGCGATTGATGCGCCGGTGGGCGGCGGCGTAGCGGGAGAGGTCGCCTGCCACGAGGGCCTCGACCAAGGCCGCCGACTCGTGGAGGGTGACGGCCAGCCCTTCGCCGGTGATGGCGTCGAGGTAGCCGGCGGCGTCGCCCACCAGGGCCACGCGACCTTTAGATACCGCGCTCGCCTGCTGCTGGAGCGGACCAGTGCCGCGGTCGCGGGAGACGATGGGCGCGTTGCCGATCTTCTCCTTGAGGGTCGGAAAGCTCTCGAGGAGGCTGTCGAAGCCGGCCTTGCGACCGCTCCAGAGGACGGCGATCCCCACTTCGTCGTGCCTCACCGGCGTTACATAGGCCTCGCACTCCGGCCCCCAGTAGACCTCGACGCAGTCGCTCCAGGGCGCGACGGCGAAATGCCGGCGGACGCCGAAGCGGCGCAGAGGGCTCGGCTTGCCGTCGAGCCCGGCCCAGCGCCGCACCTGGGAGCGCAGGCCGTCCGCCCCCACGATCCAGCGGGCGGCGAAGGTGCCCCGATCCGTCCGGACTCCTTCGGTTTCGAGCCCCTCCGCCTTCACGCCCCAGCGCAGATCGACGCCGGCCGTCTGCGCCCGCCGGACGAGGGCGGCGTGCAGCTCGGTGCGGCGCACGCCAAGGCCGCCGGAGCCGGGAAAGTGGCCCTCGGCCTGGAGGTCGCCGTCGAGATAGCGGATGCCGCGGAAGGGGAAGCCCCGCGGCTCGACGCCGATCTCCCGCAGGCGCGCCACGGCGTCGGGCATCAGACCCTCGCCGCAGGCTTTGTCGATGGGCGGCCGGGCGCGGTCGATCACCGTGGCGGTGAGCCCGGCGAGGCGCGCGCGGATGGCGGTCGCGAGCCCCGCGGGACCGGCTCCGACTATTAGAAGATCGGTCACGCCAGGGCTCCCGCCAGCAGGGAGGCCGCCGGCTCCAGAAGGGCGAGCTCGCCGGCGAGATAGAGACGCAGGGTCTCCCCGCGGCGCAGCTTTCCCGAGGAGGTTCGCGGCAGGGCGCCGGGCGCCAGGATTTCGAGGCGATCCACGGCGAGACCAGTGGCGCCCAGGACGGCTTCGCGGCAGGCGTCGGGCAGGGCCGCAAGCTCCTCCGGCGTCGCCTCCCGGGTGGCTTCGACGAAGAGTCCAAGCACCTCGCCGGGAGCGTCCTCCGGCAGCCAGCTCACGGCGACGGCGCTCCCGGGGCGCAACCCGGGCACCTCGTCCACCGCTCGCTCGATCTCCTCGGGCGCGTGGTTGCGGCCGCGCAGGATGACGGCGTCCTTGGCGCGGCCGGCCAGGTACAGCTCGCCGTCATGCAGGAAGCCGAGGTCACCGGTGTCCAGCCAGCCATTCCGCAGGGTGCGCTCCGTAGCTTCCGGATCGTCGAGGTAGCCATCCATGAGCGAGGGACCTTGAATCCAGACCCGGCCCACGACGCCCTTGGGCAGATCGCGCTCTCCTGAGTCCACGATCCGAAGCCGGAACCCGGGGACCGGCCGGCCCACGGAGACGATCTCCCTTCCTTCGGCCGAAACCCGGGCCCGGCCCTCGCGGGCCAGCTCCTCGCGGTCGAAGCGGGTGACGTGGTATGGCCGGCCGAGGGTCGAGAAGGTGACGGCGAGAGCCGCTTCCGACAATCCGTAGACGGGCGTCATGGCCTCGGGCCGGAAGCCCCAAGGGGCGAAACGCTCGCAGAAGGCCCGCAGGACCGCGGGCGAGATGGACTCGGCGCCGTTGAGGGCCGTCTGCCAGCCGGAGAGGTCCACTCCCTCCATCTCCGCGTCCGAGATCCGGCTCAGGCAGAGGCTGTAGGCGAAGTTGGGGGCCGGCGAGACCGTGGCGCGGTAGCGCGATATCGTCCGCAGCCAGAGAGCGGGCCGCGCGACGAACAGCTCCGGGGCGAAGAGCGTCAGCGGGGCGTCCCGCGCCAAGGCGGGGAAGACGCAGCCAATCAGACCCATGTCGTGGTAGAGCGGCAGCCAGGAGACGCCGCTCTGCCGCAAGTCCGGGGTGTCGGGCCAGAAGCCGGCGAGGATCTCCGCCTGGGCCGCGACGGCGCGGTGGCTGAGCGCCACGGGTTTGGGATCGACCGTCGTGCCGGAGGAGAACTGGATCAGGGCGAGGTCCGCGGGCGAGGCCTGAATCGGCCGCGCCGTTCCCGGGGGGAGGTCCGCCAGCGCCCGGCAGCCCAGGGCGGGTTCAACGGCCCCGCCGAGCGTTCGGCAGAGACGGGATTCCGCCAGGACGAGCCGGGCGCCGGAGCGCTCCAGCATCCTCGCCGTGCGGCGCAAATACTCCTCGGTACGGCCCAGACGGGCCGGCGGGTAGAGGGGTACCGGCACGGCGCCGGCCAGTTGGGCGCCGAAGAGGGCGGTAAAAAAGTCGATGCCGGTGGGAAAGACCAGGGCCACACGGTCGCCAGGCTCGATTCCCAGCGCCTGTAGACCGCCGCAGGCGGTGAGAGCCCGTTCGCGGATCTCGGCCCAGCCGAACCAGGTGGCCCGCTCGGCGCGGTCGATGAAACGCAGTCCGCCGTCCGGGCGGCGGCCGGCCTGCCCCAGCCAGTCGAGGATGCCTTCGGTGACTTCAGGCGTCTCAGGCATCGAGCTTCCCCCGCACGACGGCGACGAGGTCGCCCACGGTCTCGATGCCCGCCTCGTCCCCCTCGTCGAGGAGGACGCGGAAGCGGTTCTCCACCTCGGCCGCCAGGGTGAGAAGACGGATGGAATCGAGCCGCAGGTCCTCGATCAGGCGCAGCTCCGGCGTGACGACCCCCTCCCAGCCGAGATGAGCCCGCGCCACCTCGCCGATGCCGGCCAGGATCGCCTCGTCGCTCACGCCCTTCGCGTCGCTGATCATCCGCCTCCCCCTGGGATCAATCGCCGCCGGTCGGCGAAGGCGGCCTCGTAGCCGGAGACACGGGAGAGTCCCGTCTCCTCGGCGCGAATCCGCATTCGCAGAAGCAAGGCGTTTGCCAGACTGAAGACGAGCGCCGTGAGCCAGGCGGTGTGGATCAACGGCAGCGAGACGATCTCCAGGATGACGGCGAGGTAGTTGGGGTGGCGCAGGAAACGGTACGGCCCGCCGGTGACCGGCGCCACGCCGGGCAGGACGACGATACGGGTGGTCCAGCGGCCGTCGAGGGTCGAGATCACCCACCACCGCAACGCCGCGGCGACGATCAAGAGGAAGAGCATCGCCCCGGCCAGGAGGGGCACGAACGGCCGGTTCAGGAACCAGACCTCCAGCGGGCATGAAATCAGGAGCGTCGTGTGGAGCGCCACCATCCAGGGGTAGTGCCCGGGCGCCACTTCGATGCCGCCCCGCTCCAGGAGGCGCCGGCGATTGCGGGCGGCGACCCGCAGCTCGAAGAGGCGTCCCAGGGCGACCAGCGCCACCAGCAGGGTGTAGAGGACTCGGGTGTCGCTCACCACTGGAGCAGCACCAGCTCCGAGCAGAAGCCCGGCCCCATGGCGAGCAGGACGCCGTAGCTGCCCGGCGGCGGGCGGTGGTTCTCCAGGGTCTCGGCCAGCACCATCAGCACCGAGGTCGAGGAGAGATTTCCCACCTCCTGAAGGCTGCGCCACGTCACGTCCAGCGCTCCCGGCGGGAGGTCCAGCGCCTCCTGCATGGCCTCCAGCACCTTGGGGCCGCCGGGGTGGCAGACCCAGGAATCGATGTCGGAGACGTTGAGGCCGTGCTCGGCCAGGAACGAGTCGACGTCGGGTCGCAGACGGTCCCGCGCCACCAGCGGGACGTCCGCCGAGAGGACGATCTTGAACCCCGTCTCGGAGATGTCCCACCCCATCACCCGCTCGGTGTCGGGGTAGAAGACCGAGCGGCTGTCGAGGATCCGAGGCCCGGTCAACGGCTCAAGCGGCGCCCGGTCCGCGCCGGTCACGATCGCCGCCGCCGCGCCGTCGCCGAAGAGGCCCGAGGCGATGAGGTTGGGGATGGAGAGATCCTCCGGCTGCAAGGTGAGGGAGCAGAGCTCGACGGAGAGGAGCACGGCGACCTGATCCGGAAAGGCGCGGACGTAGTCGGCCGCCCGGGCGATGCCGGCGGCGCCCGCCACGCAGCCGAGGCCGAAGATGGGCATCCGCTTCACTCGCGACCTCAAACCCAGGACGTTCATCAGGCGGGCGTCGATCGACGGGGCGGCGACGCCGGTGACGGTGACGAAGATCAGGGCGTCCACGTCGTCGGTGGAGAGCCCGGCCTTGGCCAGGCCGTCCAGCATGGCGCGGGCGCCCACCTCCTGGGCCACGCGGATCCAGGCGTCGTTCGCCTTTCCCCAGGTGGTCAGGGCGCCATACTCGTCGATCGGCAGGGCCAGATGGCGGCCGCCCACCAGGACGTTCTTGTGCAGGCGCTCCAATCGATCGAGATTGAAGTAGCGGTCCGACCAGCGCTGCCGGAGAGCCGCGAGAAGCGTCTCCTGGTCGTAGTAGTGGGGTGGGAGGGACCTCCCGACGGCAGCTATTCTCAAGTTCGAAAGGACCCTAAGCTCAATGCGGGGAAGAATCTAGCACAATGCTTGCCAGCTCATCCCTTCAGGAGGAGTGAGTCCCCGGACCTTCGGGCAGGGTTCAGGGCTGGAGGCCCGAAGCCGCCGCGGCGCCACCGAGGATGAGGCCGCAGAAGGTGTAGAGCACGAGCCAGGAGAACGCCATGCCCCACCACGGTCCATGGGGCAGCCCGGCCATTCCCACCACCGTCACCACCAGCAGGGGGCCGCGGAAGACCCAGGCGATCCAGCCGGTGAGCAGGCCGTTGAGCCAGCGCGTTCCCCCACGCCCTTGAATGAGGAGGTAGAGGGCCGAGAGGGCCACGGCCTCCAGCACCCAGGTGGAGAGCATGACCCAGCCCGGGAGCAACCGCGTCACGCCGGAGGGCGCGAGGGCGGACGGATCGGGAGCCCGGCCGACAGCTTCGAGGACGAACCGGTCGAGCGCCATGGCCAGAAGGAGAAGCGGGATGGAGAAGGCGAGAAATCGTTTCAAGGTCCGCAGATCATACCGATAATAAAGCGTCCGGGTAATCCGAAAAACGGGGAAGAACCGTATATCCTCTTGAAAAGCATGCAGCCGACTCCGACTCTCCTCGTCTTCACCCTCGGTGCCTCCCGCGACGCCGAGCGGCGCCGTCTGCTGCCCGCGAGGCTGCGGCCGTTGGAGGTGGGAGTCCACGAGGCGTGCCTCGAGGCGGCCCTCGACGCCGGCCGGGCCTGCGGCTGCCGGCTGGAGGTCTGCTCCCCGACGCACCTCGATCTGCCGGAGGACGTTCGCTACGCCGATCAGACGGGCTCCGGTTTCGGGCCCCGCCTGGAACGCGCCCTGGGCGCCGCCTTCGAGCGTGGCGAGGGACCCGTCCTGGTGGTGGGAACGGACGTACCCGGCCTCGACGCCCGGCACCTGGCTCGCGCGCTGGAAAGCCTGGCGGCGGACCCCGACCGTGTCGTGCTCGGCCCGAGCCCGGACGGCGGCTTCAACCTCCTGGCGGCGAGCCGCCCGATTGATTGCCTGGGCACCGGCGGCCTGGACACCTGCGGCCTGGGCACCGCCGTCCGCTGGTGCCGGCACGACACGCTGCGATCTCTCGTGCGCGCCCTGCGGGCCGCGGGCCGTCCGGTGACCCTGCTCGATCCCCTGGAAGACCTCGACCGGCCCACCGACCTCGATCGCTGGCTCGCCGCCCGTGCCGGTCGCGAGCTCCGCTGGCGGACGCTGGCGGGGCTCCTCCGGCAGGCTCTCGCCGCCGTACGGCGGCCCCTGCCCGCCCTGGCTCCAAGGCTTCGCCCCGCCTTCGCCGCCGCCACGGCCGGCCGCTCCCCGCCCTCGGCGCCCCCGCGCTGACCACACCGCCTTCGCGAAACCCGAAGCCGAGACGGGCGCGCATCCGTCGCCCGGACTCGTCTTCCTTCAGACCTCGTATCCGTGGGAGGAGTGCCTCGATGGCCGGACTGACAGTGGAGACTGCCGTACGAGACCGGTATGGACGCGGAGCGCAGGAGCGCGTCGCCGATCTGTGCTGCCCCGTGGACTATGACCCGCGATACCTCGCGGCGATCCCCGCGGAGGTCCTGGAACGGGACTATGGCTGCGGCGACCCGAGCCGCCATCTGCACACGGGTGAGACCGTGCTCGACCTTGGCAGCGGCACCGGGAAGATCTGCTTCATCGCGGCGCAGGTGGTCGGCCCTTCGGGACGGGTGATCGGGGTGGACATGACGGACGAGATGCTCCAGGTGGCCCGCCGCAACGCGCCGGTCGTCGCCGAGCGGCTGGGCTTCGCCAACGTCGAGTTCCGCCGGGGCCGCATCCAGGACCTGGCGCTCGACTTCGACCTCCTGGACCAGGCCCTGGAGCGGCAGCCGGTGACCAGTGCCGAGGCGCTGCTCAAGGCCTCGGCCCTGGCCGACGAGCTGCGCCAGACCCGGCCGCTGGTGGCCGCCGGCACGGTGGACGTGGTGGTCTCGAACTGCGTCCTCAACCTGGTGGACGGGACGGAGAAGCCGCGCCTGTTCCGCGAGATCCACCGCGTGCTGCGCGACGGCGGCCGGGCGGTGATCTCGGACATCGTGTGCGACGAGCCGGTGCCGGCCGAGCTCCAGCAGGACCCCGAGCTGTGGAGCGGCTGCATCTCGGGAGCGATGACCGAGACCGGCTTCCTCCAGGCGTTCGAGGACGCCGGCTTCCAGGGCATCCGCATCCTCGAACGGCAGGCGGAGCCCTGGCGGACCGTGGCGGGGATCGAGCTCCGGTCGCTCACCGTCGAGGCCTTCAAGGTGCAGGCCGGCCCCTGTCTGGAGAGGAAGCAGGCCGTCATCTACAAGGGGCCGTTCCGCGAGGTGACGGACGACGACAACCACCGCATGCGCCGCGGCGAGCGCTACGCCGTCTGCGACAAGACGTTCCAGCTCTATCAGGCCGAGCCGTACCGCGCGAGCTTCGAATTCATCGCGCCGATCGAAGAGGTGCCGCTCGCGGCGGCCGAGCCTTTCGACTGCACACGCACCGTCCTGCGCCACCCGCGCGAGACCAAGGGACAGGACTATCAGGTCACTACGGAGGCCACGCCATGCTGCGCACCGGGCAACGACTGCTGCTAACCGCCGGGTTGATCCTCGCCGCCGCCGCCGCGTTGACCGCGGCGGGGGCGCCACTGCGAGTCAACGGCTCGACCACCGTCAACCCGGTGGTCACCGAGGCTTCGGACCTGCTGCGCGCCGAGCGCGGTCTTACCATCCAGGTTGACACCCAGGGCGGCAGCTCCGGGGGCATGGCCGCCCTTGGAGAAGGGAGGGCCGAGGTCGCGATGGTCTCGCGTCCCCTCAACCCCGAGGACCAGACCCACTATCCCAAGGCGCACTTCGTGGCCACGCGCATCGGCCTGGACGGCGTCGCGCTCGTCGTCTCCGCCGACGTCTGGAAGGGAGGCGTGCGCTCCCTGACCAAGGCCCAGGTGCGGGGGCTTTACGAGGGAAAGGTGAAGAACTGGAAGGAGGTCGGCGGTCCGGACCGGCGCGTCGTCTTCTTCAACAAGGAGGCCGGGCGCGGCACCTGGGAGGTCTTCGCCCACTGGCTGTATGGCGATCCGAAGGCGGCGCCCCTGGTCACCCTGCCGGAGGTGGGCTCCAATGAAGAAGGACGCAGCAAGGTGTCCGCGACGCCGGGCTCGATCTCCCAGCTCTCCGCCGCCTGGGCGGACGGCAAGCGGATCTTCGCCGTGGGCATCCGGCAGGACGACGGCCGCGTGCTCCTCCCAACGCCGGCCGCCATCCTCAACGGCACCTATCCGCTCTCCCGGCCGCTGATGATGGTCACCGACGGGCCCCCCCAGGGGGCGGCGAAAATCCTCATCGACCTGCTGATGAGCCCCCGGGGCCAGGCGCTGGTGAAAAAGAACGGCTATGAGCCGGCCGCCGTGGGAGAGCACGCCAAGTGAGGAACACCGGCCGCCGCCGGCTGGAGCTGACCCGGGTGGCAAGCCTGGGGTTCACGGCGCTGGCGGCGCTCGTCTTCCTCGGCATGCTGGTGCTGTTCGGGGTGGAGAGCCTGCCGGTCTGGCGCCACCTGGGTCTGGGCTACGTCACCGGCACCCGCTGGTTCTTCCGGGTCCACGAGTTCGGCATCCTGCCCATGGTGTACGGCACCCTCGCCGTCTCGGCCGTGGCCCTGCTCGTCGCGGTTCCGCTGGGGGTCGGCACCGCCTTCTTCACCGCGGAGGTGCTCCCCCGGCGGGCGCGCCGGACGGTCAAGGCGGCGGTCGAGCTGCTGGCCGGCGTCCCCTCGGTGATCTACGGCCTGCTCGGCGTCCTCCTGCTGCGGGACTTCGTCGTCAAGCTGCTCGCGCACTGGGACCCCTTGAGCGGCGACACCCTGCTGACCGGCGGCCTGCTGCTGGCGGTGATGATCGTGCCGACGGTGATGACGCTCGCCGACGACGCCCTCTCAGGGGTTCCCGCCGATCACCGCATGGCGGCCCGCGCGCTCGGGTTGACCCGCGCCGAGACGGCCCTGCAGGTGGCCGCGCGGCAGGCGCTCCCCGGCCTCGTTTCGGCGGCGCTCCTCGGGCTGGGGCGGGCGCTCGGCGAGACGATCGCCGTGTTCCTGGTGATCGGCCGCCAGGACAACCAGTGGCCGGAGCGGCTGCTCTCCGTTCAGCCGCTCGCGAACGCCGGGCAGACGCTGACCACCAAGCTGGGCGGGTCCGAGACGTTCATCGCCTATGGCGACCCGCTGCACTGGGGGGCGATCATGGGGTTGGGGCTCGTCCTCTTCGTCGTGGTCACCGCCGTGAGCCTGGCGGGTGCGAGCCTCGTCACCTGGGGAGGCGACCGTGCGTAAGGGGCTCGACCGGGCTTTCACGGTCTGCGCCGCGGCTTGCGCCGCCGTCGTCTGCGCCCTGGTGCTGGGGATCGCGGGCGCCATCGTCTGGCGCGGCATGGCGGTGCTCGACTGGCGCTTCGTGAGCCGGCTGGCCTCGGGCGGCGGCGGCGCGGGCGGGGTGCTCTACGAGATCCTCGGCACCGTCATCCTGGTCGTCACGGCGCTCGGAGTCTGCGCGCCGCTCGCGGTCGGCGTGGCGCTCGCCCAGGCCGTATATCTCGACGGCCATGAGAATCGGCGCACCCGGCGGTGGCTCTTCGCGGGTCTCTACGCGGCCAACTCCATCCCCTCGGTGCTCCTCGGCATCGCCGGGCTGATCGTGTTCAGCCGCTGGCTCGGCTGGGGCAAGTCGTGGCTCGCGGGGGGAATCCTCCTCGGCTTGATGATCCTGCCCACGGTGAGCGTCGCCCTGATCGAACGCCTGCGCGGCCTGCCGCGGAAGTATGTGGAGGCCGCGACCGGCCTGGGGCTGTCGCGCTCGCAGGTGATCTGGTCGGTGCTCCTCCCCCAGAGCCTGGGCGGCCTCGTCTCCGGCCTGTTGCTGGGGCTGGCGCGCGCCGCGGGGGAGACCGCTCCCATCCTGTTCGCCGCCGCGGTGTTCTCGGGCGCCGGCCTGCCGGCGGGGGTTCGCGACAGCCCGGTGGTCGCCCTGCCGTACCATATTTTCGTCCTCGCCCAGGACTCGCTCGACCCCGCTGTCCAGGACCACCTGTGGGGTGCCGCGGCGGTGCTGCTGGCGCTGGTCCTGGCCTTGAGCCTGCTGGCGCTGCCCGTCCGCCTGCGCATTCACGAGGAGGCGAAGAGTGCTTGACGTCGAGCCCCAGGGGGAGACCTTGGATTGTGAAGCGGGGGAGCCGGTGCTCGCGGCGGAGAAGCTCTCGGTGTCGATCCGCGGCCGGCTCCTCCTGCGCGCGGTCGACCTCAGGATCGAGCCCCGGCGCGTGCTCGGCATCCTCGGTCCCTCCGGCGCCGGGAAGACGACCCTGCTGCGCTGCCTCAACCGGCTGAGCGATCTGGTGCCCGAGCTCACCGTCTCGGGGGACGTGCGCCTTCACGGCGAGTCCATCTACGGTCGCGGCGTCGACGTCGATGCCTTGCGCACGCGGATCGGCATGATCTTCCAGCAGCCGGTGGTCTTCCCCGGCAGCATTGCGAGCAACGTCCTCTTCGGCGTCCGCCGCACCCGGCGCCTGCCGCGCCGCGCCTGGGCGGAGCGGGTCGAGCGCGCGCTACGCGAGGCGGCGCTGTGGAACGAGGTCAAGGACCGGCTGCGGGAGCCGGCCGCGCGTCTTTCGGTCGGCCAGCAGCAGCGGCTCTGCCTCGCCCGCGTTCTTGCCTGCGAGCCCGAGATCCTCCTGCTCGACGAGCCCACCAGCTCCCTCGACGAGCGCTCGACCCGGGAGATCGAAGAGCTGATTCTGCGGTTGCGCGAGCGTCACGCCATCGTCCTCGTCACCCACAACCTCCAGCAAGCGCGGCGCGTGGCATTCTCCGTGGCCTGCCTCGGAGTCCGCGACCACGTGGGAGAGCTCATCGAGAGCGGCCGCTGCTGCGACGTCTTCGACCAGCCCCGAACGCCCGAGCTCGCCCACTTTCTTTCCCGGGAGCCGCGATGAACGCCCCTGAAGTCGCCTTGAGATCGCTCGACACCCTCTGGTTCCAGGTGGGTGGCACGGTCTGCAATCTCGCCTGCACCCACTGCTTCGTCTCCTGCTCGCCCACCAATCACACGCATGAGTTTCTGAGCCTGGAGCAGGTGCGGCGCTATCTCGGCGAGGCGTCGCGGCTCGGCGTGCGGGAGTACTACTTCACCGGCGGCGAGCCGTTCCTCAACCCCGAGATGGAGTCCATCCTGGAGGCGACGTTGGCCGTGGGTCCCGCCAGCGTGCTGACCAACGGCCTGCTGCTCGACCCGGCCCGCTGCGCCCGCCTGAGGGCGCTTGCCGAGGCCGCCGAGTACTCGCTCGACCTCCGCGTCTCGATGGATGGCTACGACGCCGAGAGCAACGATCCCATCCGCGGCGCCGGCACCTTCGAGCGCATCCTGGCCGGCGTGCGGAACCTCCACGACGCCGGCCTGAACCCGGTGATCACGGTGACCGAGGTCTGCCGCGAGGCCACCACCGACTCCGGCAAGGAGAGGTTCTTCGCGCTGCTGCGCTCCATGGGCATCGAGCGTCCACGGCTCAAGGTGCTGCCCGTCTTCCAGATCGGCGCCGAGGCCGAGCGCGGCGGCGCCTACGAGAGTTGGCAGCAACTGAAAGAGGGAGACGTTCCCGAGGAGGGTTGGGACCATCTCCAGTGCAGCGCCTGCCGGATGGTCACCGACCAGGGCGTCTGGGTCTGCCCTATCCTCGTCAACGAGCCCACGGCGAAGATGGGCGAGACCCTCACCGATACGCTGGGCGCCTTCCCGCTGGAGCACCCGGCCTGCTGGACGTGCCACGTCTATGGCGTGAGCTGCAGGACCTGAGAACGAAGATGTCGAATAGAACGCCCAAGGACTTCGACGAGCAGGAGCGCCAGGCCCGGGAAAAGCTGACCGCCCACCGCGGCATGGCGACCTGGGGCGAGAAGCTCGTGCCTCTCGGCGACTTCCGCCGGGCGGCGGCCGAGACCGGCGCGAAGCTCTCCCCCGAGGAAAGGGAAGCGGCGCTGGAGTCCTACCGGGCGCCGGCCGGCGATCCCACGCCCGTCGAGGGTCCCTACTCCCGCATCGCCGTCTTCGGCGGTGTCTACAGCAACCACCTCGCCCTCGCGGCGGTCCTGGAGGAGGCGGCGAGGCGAGGCGCCGAGGCCGTCTACTGCCTGGGCGATCTGGGCGCCTTCGGCCCGAGTCCCGAGAAGGTGCGCCCACTGCTGGCTCAAGGGAGCGTGCTCGCCATTCAGGGCAACTACGAGGAGTCGCTCGCCTCGGGCCGCGAGGACTGCAACTGCGGCTACACCGATCCGCGGGACAACCACTTCGCCGAAATCTCCTACCGCTACACCGAGCGCAACAGCTCGCCGGACTTCAAGGCCTGGATGGGAACGCTTCCCCGCCGCCGCCGGGTGCGGGTGGGGAATCGGGAGCTGCTGCTGGTGCACGGCTCGCCGCGGCGGGTCAACGAGTTCCTCTTCCAGAGCACCTCGCCGGCGCCGTTCCTGGAGGTGCTCCTGGATCAGAACCGCTGCGACGGCATCCTCTGCACCCACACCGGTCTGCAATGGCATCGCCGCCTCGCCTCCGGCCGGGACGTGGTCAACGTCGGCGTCATCGGCCGGCCGGCCAACGACGGCACCACGAGCGTCTGGTTCGCGATGCTGGAGACCCGGGAGGCCCCGGAAGATCATCTGGGCGTCGAGCTGCTGCCCCTGCGCTACGACCACGAGGGGCTGGCCGCCGAGATGCGCCGCGAGAAGCTTCCCGAGGAGTTCGTCGAGACCGTCCTCACCGGCTGGTGGACCACCTGCCTGGAGATCCTGCCCGCTCGCGAGCGAGCGGCTTCCCGCTTTTAGCAGGAGAGATGACATGCACGAAACCAAGCCACATATTGCCATCCTGGGAGCCGGCCCCACCGGCCTCGAAGCGGCGCTCGCCGCCGCCGAGGCGGGATTTCCGTTCACCGTCTACGAGGCGGCGCCCGGCGTGGCCGGCAACGTCCGCGCCTGGGGTCACGTCCGCCTGTTCACCCCCTGGGAGATGAACGCCTCCCCCCGCATGCGCCGGCACCTCGCCGCCGCGGGCGCCGAACCACCGGACGGTGCCGAGTGCCCTACCGGAGCCGAGATGGCCGAGCGGCTGTTCGAGCCCCTCGCCGGCCTGCCGGAGATCGCTCCGCACCTGCGGCTCGGCACCCGCGTGCTGGGGATCGGCCGCGAAGGGCTGCTCAAGCACGAGGAGATCGCGACGGCCGAGCGCGGGCGGCGGCCCTTCCGCCTGCTCCTCACGGACGATACGGGACGCGAGTGGACGGAGACGGCGGACCTCGTGATCGACGCGACCGGCTCCTGGGGACATCCCAACACCCTGGGCGACGGCGGCATCCCCGCCCCCGGCGAGCGCAGCTTCGCCGGTGAGATCCGGAGCGACATTCCCGACTTCACGCGGGAGGCAGCGGACTGGGCAGGCCAGACCGTTCTCCTCGCCGGGGCCGGCCACTCGGCGCAGACCGCCGCCCGCGAGCTCGCCCGGCTGGCGCAGGAGGCGCCGGACACCGAGGTGATCTGGCTGCTGCGCAATCCCGAGCCGAGCTGGGGTACCCACCCGGGCGATCCGCTGCCGGAGCGGGCGAACCTCGCCGCCACGGCCGCGGCGCTCGCGGCAGGCTCCTCGCCGGCCGTCAAGGTAAGGCGCGGTGCAGTGGTCGAGGAGATCTCGAAGCCGAACGGCCGGTTCCACGTCGTGCTGAGGAACGGGAAAGGACCTGAGACGGTCGAGGTGGACCGCATCCTCTCCCTCACCGGCTCCGTGGGCGATCGCGACATCTACCGGCAGCTCCAGGTCCACGAGTGCTATGCCACCTGCGGCCCCATCAAGCTGGCCGGAGCCCTCCTGGGGGCCGGCAGCTCCGACTGCCTGACCCAGACCTCCCACGGCGCCGACACCCTCACCAACCCCGAGCCCGGCTTCTTCATCCTGGGCAGCAAGTCCTACGGCAGGAACAACACCTTCTTGATGCGGATTGGCTGGGAACAAGTGGGGGAGGTGTTCGGATTGCTGGAGAACCCAGCCTGAGCCCTTCCTGTGCCACAATGGGCGGACCGGTGCATACCGGTCCGCCATGGGCGATTCGACCTTCCTGACGCGAGTTCTGCTGGAGAACTACAAGAGCATCGCTCGCTGCGATGTCTCTCTGGGTCCTTTGACCTTCCTGGTTGGCCCGAACGGCTCGGGGAAGAGCAATTTCCTGGATGCCTTGCGGTTCGTGACGGAGTCCCTTCGCACCTCCCTGGACCACGCGCTCCGTGAGCGGGGCGGAATCAAGGAAGTGCGGCTCCGGTCCAGAGGACACTCCACTCATTTTGGTCTGCGCCTCGAATTCCGGTTGCGGACCGGTGAGAGAGGCTTCTACGCATTCCGAATTGGGGCTCTCAAGGAGGGAGGATACAAAGTTCAGCGCGAGGACTGCGCGCTTAGGGGGTCAGACGATCTCTCCTCACCCGTCCACTACTCGGTTCGCGACGGCGAGGTGGTCTCGACGAGCGCTCAGGTCGCTCCCGCCGCGACTGGCGACCGGCTCTATCTCGTCAACGCATCAGGATTGCCCGAGTTCAGACCCGTCTACGAAGCGTTTTCGCGGATGGGATTCTACAGTCTCAACCCGGACAGAATTCGCGATCTCCAGCCGCCTGACGCAGGAGAGTTACTGTTTCGAGACGGAGGCAATCTCGCGAGCGTTCTGGCCCAATTGACCTCCCACTCACTCGATACCAAAAAGCGGATCGAAGAATACCTCTCGCGAGTCGTCTCCGGAGTAAGCGGCGTCGACGCCAAGTCCATCGGCCCCAAGGAAACTCTCGAGTTCCGGCAAGCCGCCGTCCAGTCCAAGTCGTCCTGGAAGTTTCTGGCCTCCAGCATGTCTGACGGAACTCTTCGCGCTCTGGGCATACTGGTAGCCCTCTTCCAGTCCGCCAACGGACACTCGGGCCAGGTCCCGCTCGTGGGAATCGAGGAGCCGGAGCTCGCTCTTCACCCGGCGGCCGCCGGAGTCCTCCTGGACGCGTTGCGGGAGGGAAGCGAGAGCACCCAGGTTCTCGTGACGAGCCATAGCCCGGATCTCATGGACGATCCGAAGATCCCCAGCGAGTCCATTCTGGCGGTCGTTGCCAACCAGGGCCTCACTCAGATCGGCGCTCTTGACGATGTCGGGGCATCAGCTCTTCGTGACCGCTTGTATACCCCTGGAGAGCTGCTGCGGCTCAATCAACTGACCCCCGATCCGTTGGCGACGGGCACCTTGGGGGCACAACAGTTGGACCTCTTCGGAGGAGTTACCGTCTGAATGGTCTTCGACTTGGCGTGCGTCGTCGAAGGTCACGGCGAAATCGAAGCGGTGCCGATCATCATCCGGAGAATCGTGCTCCTCGTCGCCCCTGATCTCTCTTTGAAGATTCACCAACCCTTCCGGGTGCCGCGAAACAAGTTGATCAAGCCCGGCGAGCTCGAGCGCTCGGTCGAGCTCGCGGCACGGAGGGCCGGAAGGAACGGGGCGATCCTCATCGTGTTGGATGGAGACGACGAGTGTCCGGCGGCCCTCGGACCGGAGCTGCTGGCTCGCGCACAGAAGGCTCGTCCGGACATTCCCATCCGGGTCGTACTGGCCAAACGGGAGTTCGAGGCGTGGTTCCTGGCCGCCGCGGAATCACTTCGGGGCCGGCGCGGTCTCGCTGAGGATCTCGAGGCTCCGTCCGACCCCGAGGCGATCCGGGGAGCCAAAGAGTGGCTGACCTCCCGAATGGTCGCCGGGCGGCGGTACGGCGAGACTCTGGACCAGTCCGCTTTGGCGGCGGTATTCGACTTGGAGAGTGCGCGACGAGCCCCATCGTTCGACAAGCTCTTCCGCGATGTCGTCGGCCTCGTTCAGGTACCGGCGTAAGTTAAACTCCCCCCGCCATGAAGTACTTCGGTCAACCCGACTTCCAGCACGGGGAGGTGCCCGCGGTCGGCGTCCTCCTGGCCAACCTGGGGACGCCCGACGCACCGGACTCGCCGGCTCTGCGGCGCTATCTGCGTGAGTTCCTCCTCGACCCGCGGGTCATCGAGATGAACCGGCTTCTCTGGTGGCTGATCCTTCACCTGTTCATCCTCACCACCCGGCCGCCCAAGTCGGCGGCGCTCTACAAGAAGGTCTGGACGCCGGAGGGCTCGCCCCTCCTCGCCATCACCAACCGCCAGGCGGCGGCGCTTCAGGAGGTGCTGCGCCGGGAGATCGGCACGCCCGTCCACGTGGCGGTCGGCATGCGTTACGGCAACCCTTCGGTGCGTTCGGCGCTGCGCGAGCTGGCCGCCAAAGGCTGCCGCCGGTTGCTGGTGCTGCCTCTCTACCCACAGTACGCGGCGGTGACGACCGGCTCGACCATCGACGCCGTGGCCGCCGAGTTGGTGACCTGGCGCTGGGTGCCGGAGATCCGCACCATCCACCACTACCACGACGACCCTTCCTACATTCGGACCCTGGCGGCGAGCATCCGCGAGGTGTGGGACCGCGAGGGGCCGCCGGAGAAGCTCCTCTTCTCCTTCCACGGCATCCCCAAGCGCTACTTCCTCGCGGGCGATCCCTACTTCTGCGAGTGCCACAAGCTCGCCCGCCTCGCCGCCGAGGAGATGCAGCTTCCCCGCGAGCAGTGGCAAGTCTCCTTCCAGTCGCTCTTCGGCAAGGAGGAGTGGCTGCGACCTTACACGAACGAGACGCTCACGGCCCTGGCGAAATCCGGCATCCGGAAGCTCGACATCATCTGCCCCGGCTTCTCGGCCGACTGCCTGGAGACGATCGATGAGATCGACCGGGAGAACCGGGAGGTCTTCGTCCATGCCGGAGGCGAGCGCTACCGCTACATCCCCGCCCTGAACGACCGGCCGGACCACGTCCGCGTCATCGCCGACCTGGTCCACCGCAACCTGCAGGGCTGGGTGCAGTCGCCAGCCGAGTGGAACGAGGAGGCGAAGCGCCGGGAGGGCGCCGAGTCCCGGAGCCGGGCGGAGGCGATGACGGCTGCTTTTACACAATGATTACCCACGGCAGCATCCGCCTCTGCTAGATTTCCGGCCGAGAAGACCTCAGTTGCAAGCTAAAAAGGAGAATCCGCAATGAGAACATCAGGAATCCGCGTCCTGGCCGGCCTTGCCGGCGCCGTGGCGCTCCACCTCGCGGCAGGCGCCGCCTTCGCGCAGCAGCAGCTCGACCTGCCCCGTCCCAGCCCCAACGCCTGGGTCTCCCAGATGGTCGGGGTGACCAAGATCTCCATCACCTACAGCCGGCCCGGGGTGAAGGGGCGGAAAATCTGGGGCGGCCTCGTGCCCTATGGCGAGGTCTGGCGCTCGGGCGCCAACGAGAACACCACCATCACCTTCTCGACGCCGGTGAAAATCGATGGACACGACCTCGCGGCCGGCACCTACGGTTTCCAGACCATCCCCGGCGAGAGCGACTGGACCATCATCTTCAGCAAGGACGCCAACGAGTGGGGCGCCTTCAGTTACAAGAAGGAGGACGACGCCCTGCGCGTCCAGGCCAAGCCCCAGCCGGCCGAGCCCATCGAGCGCCTCGCCTATGAGTTCGACGACGTGACCGACACCTCCGCCAAGGTCGTGCTCCACTGGGAGAAGCTCAAGGTCTCCTTCTCCGTCGAGGCGGATACGGCGAAGCTGCTGGTGAGCAAGGCCAATGCTGCCGATCCCCGCGTTCAGGTGCAGGCGGCCGCCTGGTGCGTCCAGAACAACGCCTGCCTCGACGACGCCGGCCGCTGGATCGACGCCTCGATCGCCAAGGAGGAGACCTACTCCAACCTGCGCGCCAAGGCCCTGCTGCTCGCCAAGAAGAAGGACACGAAGGGCGCCGTCGCCTACGGCGAAAAGGCCCTGGCGGCGGCGAAGGCGGCCAAGCAGCCGCCACCGCCCCAGCAGGTCAAGGACCTGGAGGGGATGGTCGCGGATTGGAAGAAGGGAAAGTAGGAAGAACCCGGTGCGCGGTGACGGTCTATACCGGCACCGCGCTACCCCGCTCCGCCAGCCAGGGCACCAGGTCCACCACCTGGTCGAGGCAGGCGATGGGCTCGAAACGCAGCAGCTCCTCCCGCTCGTGCCCGCCGGAGCAGACGCCCACCGCGTGCGTCCGCGCGCTCCGGGCCATCTCCAGGTCATAGGTGGTGTCGCCGATCATCACCGCGTCCGCGGGCTTCACGCCCAGCTCGTCCAGGATTTCCAGGAGCATCTGCGGATGGGGCTTCGAGAAGGCCTCGTCCGCCGTGCGCGTGACCTGGAAGAGGTCGCGCAGCCCCGTCTGCTCCAGGGCGTAGTCGAGCCCGCGCCGGCTCTTGCCGTTGGCCACGGCCAGGAGATACCCGGCCTCCGCCAGATCGCGCAGCATCTCCGGCACCCCGTCAAAGAGAAAAGGCGCGTCGCGGTAGGTGGAGACCCAATGCTTCCGGTAGCACTCCAGGATGCGGCCGAAAAGCTCCTCGCCGCAGCCGGGGCTGAGGATCTCGATCGTCTCCCGCAGGCCCAGGCCGATGGTGTTGCGGATCGTCTCCTCGGGCAACTCCCCCATCTCCAGCTCGCGGATGGTGCTCTGGGTGCAGGCGACGATGGTGCCGATGGAATCCATCAGCGTCCCGTCCCAATCGAAGACGAGAAGGCGGAACTGTGTGGGGTCGGCCGGCATGGCGGAGGCAGGGGACGAAGAGCGTCCTGGCAACCGATGATGACAGACTTGAGGCCGCTCGTTCAACTTTTCCCGTCCTGGACATCGCGGGCATCGCCGCCGAAAGGCGTATAGACCGCGCCGCCCACCACCGAGTCGTCGAGCCCGGGGACAAGCCCGGCGAGCTGGGGCATGATGATCCGCCGCTCGACCCAGGTTCCAGGCGGCACCGCGGCACCGAAACCGAGGATGGACTCGCGCACGACACACCCCTTGCCGATTTTCGCTCCCGGCATCAGGATCGACCGCTCCACCCGCGCCCCCTCGCCGACCCGCGCGCCGGCCTCGACGGAGACGCTTCTCACCCGCGCGCTGGGCGCCACGCTGGCTTCGGTTGAGATCCACGAACGGCGCCAGAGCCGCTCCGGTCCCGTGGCCCGCGCCCAGTCGAGCGTGGCGTCGAGGAACCGTTGCGGCGTCCCCAGGTCGTGCCAGCGGCCGGCGGATACCACCCCGGCGATCCGTTCCCCGGCTTCCAGCATCGGACGGTAGAGGCCGCTCACGATGTCCGCCTTGCCGGGCTCGACGCGGGCCAGCAGCTCCGGAGAGATCGCGTGGGCGCCGGCGAAGACGTACCGGCGCACCACCTCTCCCCGCTCGGGGTCTCCCGGCCGGAACGACTGGATGCTCCCCGCCCGGTCCACCCCCACGCCGCCGCCGAACTCGGCGGGGGCCGGCCGCGAGGCGAGGAGGAGCGTCGCCCGGGCTCCGGCGGCCAGGTGCCGGCGGACGAGCTTGCGCAGCGGCCACAGACACAGGCTGTCGCCGTTGATCAGCAGCACCAGATCGGCTGGCGCGAAGAACTCCTTCAAGGGATACAGGGCGCCGAGCGTGCCGAGGATCTCCGGCTCCTCCGACCAGGTGAGGGGCATGCCGGCGTGGGTATCGCCGAAGTGCTCGCGGATCGGCTCGCCGAGGTAGTGCAGATTGACCGCCGCCGCCTCGCAGCCGAAGGCGGCGAGCTGCGTCAGGGTGTGGCCCAGGATGGGGACCCCGCGCACCGGCAGCAACGGCTTGGAAAGCTGCTCGGTCAACGGGCGCAGGCGCGTTCCCAGGCCCGCCGCCAGAACCAGCGCGCGGATACGTCGAACCTGCATGGCTGTCTTGCGGGGTGCGGCTGCGGCGAAGCCGCCTACCGGAACACCATCTCCGGCGGCGCGTCCGGATTGCTCTTCAGGTAATCCTCATAGAGACGCAGGTACGACCGTCGCTCGGCCTTGTCGGGATCGAAGCCGCAACGCTTGGCCACGGTCTCCGCGCCGTCACCCTCGAACTCGGCGAAGTCGCCGATCGGCGTGTGATCGAGGGCGATCGTCACCCCGCCCAGTTGCCACTCCTCCCGCATCTTCTGGTAGCGGCGCACGAGGGTGTAGCCAAGGTTCTCGAACAGAATCCGGGCGTCCTCCGCGTTCCCCACGACCTCGATCTCCCGCTCCTCGCGGACCTTCACGTTGCCCTCGATGTGCATGGGGCCTTTGAAGGTCAGGCGCGCCCGGCCGCCGTCGGTACGCAGGCGAAGGATACGGCCGGTGGAGAGCAGCTCCTCGTCGCGGTCGAGAATCCAGTTGTCCTCGAAGGCCGAGGGACCCGACCGCTCCGCCTCGAGCTCGATCAGGCGGTCCCGCAGCTTGTCCAGCTCGACGCGGGGAAACTTGATCTCGCGTTCGAAACTGTCCTTGCTCCTCATAGATCGCCCAGACGATCCAGCAGCCGCGCCACGGACCGGATTCCATTGTAGAAATGGCTGATGTTGAACTTTTCGTTGGGCGAGTGCAGGCCGTCGTCGTTGAGGCCGAACCCGAGCAGCAGGACCGGGCATTTCAGGACGGACGAGAAGGTCGAGACGATGGGGATGGAGCCGCCCTCGCGGATGCGCACCGGCCGCGCGCCCCAGATCTCCTGCATGGCGTCCAGAGCCGCGTCGACGATCGGTCCCTTGACCTCGACAACCACCGGCGGAGCGCCGTGCAGGCTCATCACCTCGACGGTCACCCCTTTCGGGGCGATCGCCTGGACGTGCCGGGTGAACAGCTTGCCGATCTTGTGCGGGTCCTGGTCGGGCACCAGGCGCATGGAGATCTTGGCGCCCCCCCAGGAGGGGAGCACGGTCTTCGCGCCCTTGCCCATGTAGCCGCCGAAGACCCCGTGGACGTCGCAGGTGGGGCGTCCCCAGGTCCGCTCGCGGGTGGTGTAGCCCTCCTCGCCGAACAGCTCGGGTACTCCCAGGTCGACCCGGTACTCCTCCTCGTCGAACGGCAGCCTGGCCCACTCCGCGCGCTCCCAATCCTCCAGGGGCCGCACGTCGTCGTAGAAACCGGGAATGAGGATCTTCCCCGTTTTGGCGTCCCGTAGACCGGCGATGATGTGGCCGAGGGCGTTCAGCGGATTCCACACCGCGCCGCCGTAGGTGCCGGAGTGCAGGTCGCGGTTGGGGCCGGTGACCTTGATCTCCGTGTAGCACAGCCCCTTGAGGCCATAGATGAGCGACGGCTGGCCCGGGGCAAAGAGGGACGAGTCGGAGATGACCACGGCATCGGCCTTCAGCCGCTTGCCGCCGTCCTGCTTGACGTACTCTTCGATCGCCGCTCCGCCGGCCTCCTCCTCGCCTTCGACCAGGAACTTGACGTTCACCGGCAGCGTGCCGCGCTCGGCGAGCAGGGCCGCGACGGCCTTGACGTGGGCAAACGACTGCCCCTTGTCGTCCGTCGAGCCGCGCGCCACAAGCTTGTCGCCTTCCACCGTCGGCTCGAAGGGAGGGTTGCGCCACAGCTCGATGGGGTCCACCGGCTGCACGTCATAGTGCCCGTAGAAGAGGACCGTCGGCTTGCCCGGCGCTCCCAGCCACTCGGCGTAGACCAGCGGATGGCCCGCCGTATCGATCCTCTCCGTCTGGAGGCCTGCCTCGCGTAGCTTGCCCACCAGGAATTCACCCGCCCGCAGGACATCGGCCTTGAAGTCCGGATCCGTCGAGATGGAGGGGATACGGATGTAGTCCTTCAGCTCCTCCAGATACCGCTCCTTCTCGGAGTCGATGCGCGCAAGAACGTCTTTTGAATCGCTGGCCATCCGTTTCAGATCTCCTATTCGCTCTGGGCCTCGCCCGCGGCCAGTTTAGCAGAGTCCCCAGGCCGGCCCGCCCAAAGGGCTAGTCACAGCTCGTCCGGCCCAAAGGGCCGGGAGAACGGAGCCCAGGGCCGAGGCCGGAGGCCGATGCCCTGGGTGGGAGATTGACACCGTGGTGCGGCCTGAAGGGCCGCGAGACTGTTGCCGGGCGGGGGCGCGCGACCCGCCCAACCCGAAGCCTTCGAGCACCCGCGCGGCCCCGCGCCAATCGTCAGCCGCCATGCGATCCATCCAGCGGGCGATCAGCGCGGACTTACCGACGCCTCCGAAGACCACCAGGCGGCGTCCAGCCGGGCGAACTCGGCATCCCGGCCGACAAACTGTGGGCCGGGAATGGGCAGGCGGCCGAGGTCGAGTTGGGGTCCCGCGATCCTTGGCTCTCTCGTCGAGGTACCAGGTCAGCACGCCGGGATGCCGCCGAAGCAAATCCTCGATGTCTTCCCAACCCAGGACATCGACGGCGAACAGCCCGTCCTTCTCGTGCAGTTCGGTCAGGTCCATCGCCTCTTGCTGGAGCGTCGCGCTACGCCTGGCCGTGATGGCAAAGATGAAGCGCTGGAGGGAAGGCTGGAAGCCCTTGGCCTTCTCCACCTCCTCTCGAAGCTCCGCCAGGAGAGCCTTGTCGGTGACGGGGGTGGCCGAGCCGTGCTGCTTGCACCGGACGCCGTTGGGCCCTGTTTTGCCGAAGTGGTCTTCGCCGTAGACGTCGACGCCATGCTGGCCCTGGCCGGAGCGGCCGTGAAGCTTGGCGCCAGGGTCCTTCCAGGCCTCGCGGTAGAGCGGGATTAGATACTTGACAAACCGTGAGGCTGGGAGCCCTAAACGGCCCCCGGATGCTACCCCGGGTGCTGCCTAACTTTAGGAAGTGTTGATGGAAGAGAGCGCTTCCCGGTCTGCTCGGAAGATGAGCCAGTTACTCGGAGGCCTTGCCGCCGAGCCCCGCGCGTCGCGTTGCCCTGGGGGGATCGCAGTCCACCAGCAGGACGCGGCGCTCCATCTGGCCCGGTTCGCGGCGGTCTACAGGCGGGAGGTCGGGTGGTTTCTGGAGTGAATTTGTCTCGGCTGGTGAGACGAGTAACACCCTAGGAGTAAAGGGAGATTTATGATGCTACCTGCTCTAAGTGATGACCTTCTGCGCGAGCACTCCTATTTGGTTAGCCGCGGAGTGAGAGCGCTCGCCATTGCTGGGTGTTGCGCGAGCGATCCGCTTACCACGCTGCGCATTGCGACCCGCTTAGGAGCCCTGGCAGACTCTGGCTCGATACCCTTTGTCGTTGACCGTGGCGATGGATGGGCGGATTACGGCTTTGCTGCCGCCCGATGGGCTGTAGATCTCTATTCGTGGCTGGCCAAAAACCCCCAGGATGCGATTCCCCAACATCAGAAAGAGCGCATCCTGGGTCTACTCTTAGGCTATAGCTCGGAAGCTATTCGCTTATTTGAAGACAGCCAAAGGATTCTGCCGTCGTTTACCGCTTCGTTGACTGAACCAGAACCCAGTTCACGGCCTGCCGGCATTTACTGCACGGAGGAAACCGCTCTCCATAGCTGAGCGCGATCCGCTCCTTGCAGGCATCAGTTCCCTGGTAGATTCCGGACTCTTGACAGGTACCACCCGTATGAGGCATTTAAAACTCCTTGACTTATAGAGTCTTTTTTGCCAGAGTTGGGCATGTCTCTGGACGGATAAACCTCCGGCCCGGGACTTCCGGATGCCACCTCTAACCTTGCCCGGTCAGAAGTGGCCCGGAGAACGGTTTCAAGGTCTCACCTAGACCCGCCTCTCGTCTTTTTCCTTTACCGAGGAGCCGAAAGGCGGGTCTTCTGCTTTTTACGCGGACGGCACCAGCGAGAACATGCCGCCGCTATCATCTTCTACGCAACACCCCTCCTACCCTGGTCTCTGCGCACTGCACTGCGCTGGCACTCGCCTTCCTCAACTGCTAACAATACACCCTACCCGATCTCGGCGCGCGACGCAAGGGGGTTTGCAAGGTTTTTTCGAGGTTTATCCCCAAGGTCTTGTGGGGGCACCATTGGTGTCCCCAAAATCAAGCGTGCCCGGTGCTCTTAGCTTTATAAGCGGGAACTATCTAGAAACATAGTTCTGACGTATACTGCCCGGCATGGCGGACAAAGGGGGAAGGCCGGCGAAGACCAAGCCGACGAAAGCCGTACCGATCTCGGCTACGCCAAAACTCCTGCAGTACCTAGACGATCTCGTCGCGATGGAGGGCTACGGGACCTCCAGGGCGGAGGTCGCGCGCAGTTTTGTGTGGAGAGAAGTCAACCGACTTATCGAGGTCGGGCGTCTGAAGCCAAGAAACTAGGCTGGCTTGCGCCGCGGGCGCAGTTCTGATGTGGGCGGTCCCCTCTACCTCGTTCCGGATGATGCCCTTCAGGGTCTTCGCCTTCACGTCGTCCACGACCGTTGACCGGGCTTCCCCGTCCCGCTGGAGAAGGGTGAAGACGGGCTGAAGGACTACATCCGCATCCCCTCAATCTCAGGGTGCTCCACGAACGAGGCGATGCCGCCGGCAGAGGCGAGGTCGGCTTCCTTGTCCGTCCGCTCGTCCTATCCGGCCCGGACCAAGCCCGACCAAGGGGTTCGTCACAGCCCGTCCGGCCCGACGGGCCGGGAGAACGGAGCCCAGGGCCGAGGCCGGAGGCCGATGCCCTGGGGCGGGGAGATTGACAACGTGGTGCAGCCTGAAGGGCCGCGAGACTGACCGGGCGGGGGGCGCGACCCGCCCAACCCGAAGCCATCTCAGCCCTTGCCCACCGTCCCCTCCAACCACCGCACCTCTCGCTCCCGCCGCCCATACCCTGTCTCGTTCACCAAAACCCGGGCCCGCGCCACGTGTCGGTCGAGATCCCCTTGGTACCGGCAGAGGCGCGCCCACTCCCGGTGCGCGTCGCGCGCCGGGGTCCTTCCAGACCTTGCGGTAGAGGGCCAGGACGAGATCCTCGAAGTCGTCGTCCCCTTTGGGAGGAGGGATCTCCTTGCGGGGCGCTTCACTCATCAGGCACAAAAATTAACACCGGCCGGGTGGGTCTTTCCGGCCAGCGGGAAAGTCTCCTAGCGCGCCGAGAAGGTTTTTCGCGCGGCTGAGAAACTCTTCAGACGGCCGGAGAGGTCTTCCGGTCAGCGGGAAAGCTTTCCGGTGGGCTGAGAAGTTTTTCGGGTCACCGGAAGAGTCTTCCGGTGACCGGAGAATCTCTTCAGGGAATCGGAAAAGGTTTTCACGCGGCTGAGAAACTCTTCAGACGGACGAAAAGGTCTTCCGGTCCGCGGAAGAGTTTTCCAGCGGGCTGAGAAGTTCTTCGAGTCGCCCGAAGAGTCGTCCCGGTCACCGAAGAAACTCTTCCGGGAATCGGGAAAGTCCTTCGCGCGGCTGAGAAACTCTTCAGACGGCCCGAAAGGTTCTTCTGGTTACCAGAAAAGTTTTCCAGCGGGCTGAGAAGTTTTTTGGGTCGTCCGAAGGATCTTCCTGGTGACCGGTGAAACTCTTCAAGAACTCGGAAGGGTCTTTCACGCGGCTGAGAAACTCTTCAGACCGCCAGAAAGGTTCTTCCGGTCATCGGGAGAGTTTTACAGCGGGCTGAGAAGTTCTTCGGGTCGTCCGAAGGGTCTTCCCGGTGACCGGTGAAACTCTTCACGAGCTTGGAAAGGTCTTCCGCGCGGGCTGAGAAACTCTTCAGACCGCCAGAAAGGTTCTTCCAGTCATCGGAAAAGTTTTCCAGCGGGCTGAGAAGTCTTTCGCGTCGCCGGAAGAGTCGTCCCGGCGACCGGAGAAGGTTTTCAGATCTCCCTCTCGCTCCGAGGCTCGTCCTGAGCCAGTTCCGCAGAGTCCCTGGCGCGGTCCGCCAAGCGCCGCAGGTTGACGGCGTTGACCAGAAAGTGGCCGGCGACCGGCCCCAGAAGGTTTCCCCTCCAGACCATCAGCAGCCCGAGAACAGCCCCCGCCAGAAGAGCGAAGAGCGTCCACAGCCGGAGCTCCTTGCCCGGCCCGCTGTGCAGGAGGCCGAAGAGGATCGTGGCACCCACGACCCCAAGGGTCCCCTGCACGGCGCCGCGGAAGAAGAGCTCCTCCGCGAAACCGGAGAGCAGCGCCAGGGCGAAAGCCTCGGAGCCGGAGAGGGGGCCCAGCGCCTGGGCGAGCTTCGCCTCCAGATCGCGGGCCAGTGGAAAGATCCGCTCGGCCGCCGCCCAGAGGCCCAGGAGCAGCAGGCCCGCCCCCAACCCCAGCGCGAGATCGAGCCACCAGCGGCGCGTGTCCAGGAACAGCGAGAGAGGGATGACCCCCTTCTGGAAGCCGATCCAGATCGCCCCGGCCAAGGCCAGGAAGAGGTAGAGCCCCCACGCGAAACGATACAGCCGGCCTGACTCCACCCCTTAGGACTCGTCGAAGCTCTTGCCCGTCTTCTTCCAATCGGCAAGGAAACGGTCGAGCCCGACATCGGTCAGCGGGTGCTTGTAGAGCTGCTCCAGCACCTTGAACGGGATGGTGGCCACGTCGGCGCCCAGCATCGCCGCCTGGATGACGTGGATGGGGCTGCGCACGGAGGCGACGAGGACTTTCGTGTCGTAGCCATAGTTCTGGTAGATGGTGACCACCTGCTCGATCAGCTCCATCCCCTCCTCGCCGACGTCGTCGAGCCGGCCGATGAAGGGCGAGATGTAGGCCGCCCCCACCTTGGCCGCCAGCAGCGCCTGGGCGGCGGAGAAGCAGAGCGTCACGTTGTTGCGGATGCCTTCTTTCTTGAAGGTGGCCACGGCCCGCAGGCCGTTTGGCGTCAGCGGCACCTTCACGACGACGTTCTCGGCCAGCCCGGCCAGGCGACGGCCCTGGCTGAGGATCTCCTCGTACTCGGTCGCCAGAACCTCGCCGGAGACCGGCCCCGGCACCAGCTTGGCGATGGCCTGCACGGTCGGCAGATACGGCCGGCCCGACTTTGCGATCAGCGACGGGTTGGTGGTGACGCCGTCGACCATGCCCCATTCGAGGCCGGTCTCGATCTCTTGAATTTCCGCGGTGTCGAGAAAGAACTCCATGGGTTTCCCCTCCTCACGTGCGTCGGCAAGCGCCCCTGTAGGGGGCACCTGCCTAGGTTAGCACTCCGGGGTCTCAGTGCACGGTCTCGTCGGGGCCTCCTTCGCCTCCATCCGGATCCTCTTCGTCGTCCTCGAAGACCGGAGTGTCGAGCATCGTCAGATCGTCGTCGGCATCCAGCTCCTCGTCGTCAGCCGCTTCGAGCTCCAGCTCGGGACCGCTCTCGCTCTTGGCGAGCTCGATCTCGGTCTCCTCGTCCTTCTCCGCGAGCTTGGCGACGGCCACAATGCAATCGTCCTCGTCCAGGTTCATCAGCTTGACCCCCTGGGCCGAGCGGCCGACCTCGCGGACGCCGGAGACGTTGAGCCGGATGATCATCCCCTCCTGGGTGATGAGCATCAGCCCCTCGTCGGGCGTCACGTAGCGAACGCCGACGACCTCGCCGGTCTTCGCCGAGACCTTGAGATTGATGATGCCGAGCCCGCCCCGCCCCTGGAGCCGGTAATCGGAGACGGGCGTCCGCTTGCCGTAGCCGCGCTCGGTCACGGTCAGCACCTGGCCGTGGGGATCGAGCTCCTCCATCGCCACGACGCGGTCGCCCTGGCGCAGCACGAGGCCCTTGACGCCGTAGGTGGCCCGGCCCATGGAGCGCACGTCGCTTTCCGGGAAGCGGACGGAGAAACCCTTGGCGGTGGCGAAGAGGATGTCCTTCTTGCCGTCCGTCTCGCGCACGGCGAGCAGCTTGTCGCCCTCGTCGATGTTGATGCCGATGATGCCGCCGACGCGCGGGTTGGCGTAGGCCGCCAGCTCGGTCTTCTTCACCGTGCCGTTGGCGGTGGCGAAGACGAGATAGCGATCCTCGCGGAATTCCCGCACCGCCACCGTCGTCGCCAGCCGCTCGCTCGGCTCCAGGTTGAGCAGGTTGACGATCGCCTTGCCCTTCGCCGCCGGTCCCGTCTCCGGAATCGCATGCACCTTCAGCCAGTGGACCCGGCCGCTCTCGGTGAACACCAGGATGTAGCTGTGGGCCGTGGCGACGTAAAGGTGCTCGACGAAGTCGTCGTCCTTGGTGACCATCCCCGTGCGGCCCTTGCCGCCGCGGGCCTGCGCCCGGTAGAGCGTCAGCGGCGAACGCTTGATGTAGCCGGACTGGGTGACCGTGATCACCATCGGCTCATCGGCGATCATGTCCTCGATCGAGATGTCGTTCGTCTCGGGAATGATCTCGGTGCGCCGCTTGTCGGAATAGGTTTCGCGCAGCTCGCCCAGCTCGCGCTTGATCTCCTCCAGCACCAGTTGATCCGAGCCGAGGATCGACCGCAGCCGCTCGATCAGCACCATCAGGTCTTTATATTCCTCGACCACCTTCTCGCGCTCGAGGCCGGTCAGGCGCTGCAGGCGCATGTCGAGAATGGCCTGCGCCTGGACCTCGGTGAACTCGAAGCGGGCGATCAGGTTCGCGCGCGCGTCGGACGGCGTCTGGCTGGCGCGGATGGTCGAGATCACCTCGTCCAGATGGTCGAGGGCCTTGAGGATGCCTTCCAGGATGTGCGCCCGCTCTTCCGCTTTGCGCAGATCGTACCGGGTGCGCCGGATGATGACCGTCTTGCGATGGTTGAGGAAGTGGTAGAGCAGCTCCTTGAGCGTCATCACCTTCGGCTGGTTGTCCACGATGGCCAGCAGAATGATGCCGAAGGTGGTCTGCATGGGAGTCATCTTGTAGAGCGAGTTCAGGATGATCTCCGGAATGGCGTCCTTCTTCACGTCGACGACGATGCGGATGCCGTCGCGATCCGACTCGTCGCGCAGGTCGGAAACCCCTTCGATCCGCTTCTCGCGCACCAGGGCGGCGATGTGCTCGATGAGCTTCTTCTTGTTGACCTGATACGGGATCTCCGTGACGATGATCGACTGGCGCTCGCTCTTGGCGTGGACCTCGATCTCGGAGCGCGCGCGGAGCTGGATGATGCCGCGGCCCGTGGTGTAGGCCGAACGAATACCGTCCAATCCATGAATGAAGCCCGCGGTGGGAAAGTCCGGACCGGGCAGCTTGGTCATCAGCTCTGCGATGCTCACGTCCGGGTTGTCGATCAGCACCAGCAGGGCGTCGATCACCTCGCCGATATTGTGGGGCGGAATGTTGGTCGCCATGCCGACCGCGATGCCCGAGCTGCCGTTGACCAGCAGGTTGGGAACGCGGGCCGGAAGCACCAGCGGCTCGGTTTCGGAGCCGTCGTAGTTCGGCCCCCAGTCCACGGTCTCCTTGTCGATGTCCTCGCGGATCATCTCCTCGGCCAGCTTGGTGAGGCGGACCTCGGTGTACCGCATGGCCGCGGGGTTGTCGCCGTCGAGCGAGCCGAAGTTGCCCTGGCCGTCCACCAGCGGATAGCGCATGGCGAAGTCCTGGGCCATGCGCACCACGGTGTCGTAGATCGCGGAGTCGCCGTGGGGGTGATATTTACCCATGACGTCGCCGACGATGCGGGCGGATTTCTTGTACGGCCGGTCCGAGCGGTTGCCGCTCTCCCACATGCCATACAACGCCCGGCGGTGCACGGGTTTCAAGCCGTCGCGCACGTCCGGCAAGGCGCGGCCGATGATCACGCTCATCGCGTAATCGAGATAGCTGCGCTTCATTTCATCTTCGATGCCGACCGGAATCGGCTGCTCGAAGGGAAGGATCTCGTCGTTGTTGTCGCTCATATCTCTCCGGAATCTTTACTCTTTCGCTTTACACGTCCAGGTTGCGAACGTCCAGCGCGTTCTCCTGAATGAACGCTCGCCGGGGCTCGACCTCGTCGCCCATGAGGACGGTGAAGATGGCGTCGGCGTCGACGTCGTCCTCGACCTGCACGCGCAGCAGGCGGCGCTTGGTGGGGTCCATGGTGGTTTCCCAGAGCTGCGTCGGGTTCATCTCGCCGAGACCCTTGTAGCGCTGAATGGAAACGCCCTTCTTGGCGCCGTCGTAAAGGGTTGACAGCGCCTCTTCGAGCACGGTGTGCACGGTCAGGTTCTCGCCCTTGACCAGGGTGAAGCTCGGAGCGGCGATCGCTTCGAGGCCGAGCTGGTTGTTGGCCATGGCGCGGTACTCGGCGCTGGTCACCAGGTTCCAGTCGATCCTCACCTCGCGGTCGACGCCGTCCCGCTTCGAGAAGAAGCGAACGTAATAGAGCGCGTCGTGCGCCGCGTCCTCCCCCACGGTGACGTTGTGATAACCGGAAGCCTCGATGACCTGAGCGATCTGCGCGACTTTGGCTTGATCCATCAGCGAGGTCTTGTCCTTCACGCCGTTGATCAGGACGGCCTTCAGGGCTTCCGCCGGAAAGCCGCGCGAGACGAGCTTGTCCAGGTTCTGCCGGAAGTGATCCATCTTCTCCAGGAAGTGGACCAGCCGCGGTCCGGCGAGGCGGTTGCCCTCGCCGTTCGTGCCGTTTCCTTCGCCTTCGCGATGGCCGATCTCCAGCTCCCAGGCGTCCTTGATGCGGTCCACGAGGAAGGCCTGATACTCGCGGTCGTCCTTGAGGTAGGCCTCGCTCTTGCCGTGGCTCACCTTGTAGAGCGGCGGCTGCGCGATGTAAAGGAATCCGCGATTGATGATCTCCGGCATCTGGCGATAGAAGAACGTCAGGATCAACGTCCGGATGTGGCTGCCGTCGACGTCCGCGTCGCACATGATGATCAGCTTGTGGTAGCGCAGCTTCGCGATGTCGAAGTCGTCCTTGCCGATCGACGTGCCGAGGGCGATGATCATCGTCTTGATCTCATCGGAGGACAGCATCTTGTCGAAGCGCGCCTTTTCGACGTTCAGGATCTTGCCCTTGAGCGGCAGGATGGCCTGAAACTTCCGGTCGCGCCCCTGCTTGGCCGAGCCGCCGGCGGAATCGCCCTCGACCAGGAACAGCTCGGCGAACTCGGGGTTGCGCTCCGAGCAGTCGGCGAGCTTGCCGGGAAGGTTCGAAGCGTCGAGCGCGCCCTTGCGACGGGTGAGGTCGCGAGCCTTGCGCGCCGCCTCGCGGGCGTGGGCCGCCTCGACGCACTTCTCGACGATCCCCCGGGCTTCGCGCGGGTTCTCGCCCAGGTACTCGGAAAGCTTTTCGAAGACGACCTGCTCGACCCAGCCCTTGATGTCCGAGGAGACCAGCTTGTCCTTGGTCTGCGAGGAGAACTTCGGGTCCTTGATCTTGACCGAGATGACGGCGGTCAGGCCTTCTCGCACGTCCTCGCCCGTCAGGTTCTCCTTGAGGTTCTTCGACAGGCCCGACTGCGCGGCATAGGCGTTGATCGCCCTCGTGAGGGCCGACTTGAAGCCCGCGAGATGGGTGCCGCCGTCGCGGTTGTTGATCGTGTTGGTAAAGGCGTAGATGAGCTCCTGGTAGCCGTCGTTCCACTGCAGGGCGACCTCGATGACCTCGGGGCCGGTGCCGTCGTCGCGCACGTCGGTGAGGAAGACCGGTTGCGGGTGGATCGGCGTCTTGTTGCGGTTCAGGTGCTCCACGAACGAAGCGATGCCGCCCGCATAGGCGAAGTCGGCTTCCTTGTCCGTCCGCTCGTCCTTGATATGAATGTGGATTCCGCGATTCAGGAACGACTGCTCGCGCAGGCGCGTGGCCAGCGTCTCGTAGCTCATTTCAAGGATGGCGAAGATCTCGCCGTCCGGCCAGAAGCGGATCTTGGTGCCGGTGCGGTCGCTCGTGGCCGTGGGCTGGATGGGAGCGTCCGGAAAGCCGCGGTGGTAGGTCTGGTTCCAGACCTGCCCGTCGCGCTTGATCTCGAGCTCCATCTTTTCCGAAAGAGCGTTGACCACCGAGACGCCGACGCCGTGGAGACCGCCCGACACCTTGTAGGAGTTCTTGTCGAACTTGCCGCCGGAGTGGAGCTCGGTCATGATTACTTCGGCCGCCGAACGCCCTTCCTCGCGGTGGAGGTCCACCGGGATGCCGCGGCCGTTGTCCTCCACGCTCACCGAGTTGTCGGTGTGGATGGTGACGTCGATCTTCGAGCAGTAGCCTGCCTGCGCCTCGTCCACCGAGTTGTCGACCACCTCGAAGACCATGTGATGGAGGCCGGACGCGTCATCGGTATCCCCGATGTACATGCCGGGGCGCTTGCGCACCGCCTCCAGACCCTTCAGTACCTGGATATTTTCAGCCGTATAGGTCGACTCTGGATTCGCCAAAACCGGATCTCCGTTCTGTCCCTTGGAGCTTGCCTTCAGGCCCCGCGGGAGGGAGGGGGCCAGGATGTGCAAATTATACCAGAACGAGGGGTATTTTGCGAGCCCTCTAGCGCTGAAATATCAATGGCTTAGGCTTTATTTTCCAGCCGCCGGGGACGACTTCAGGAAATGAGCTGCAGAACCCCTTTTTCCACCTCCCAGATCCGGCCCACGTCCAGGGTCAGCCAGACCTGCGGACGGTTCGACGTGGCCACGAGCTGGCCGGCGTGGCGAAACACGCTCCAGACGGCGGCCACGGTCGACGGCGCCAGCTCGGCGTCGGTGTCGTCCAGAAGGTAGACCGGGGTTCTCCCCGCCTCCTCCATGACCCGGCCGTGGGCGGCCAGCAGCATGAGCGACAGGCTTTTACGTTCGCCCGCCGAGGCGACCCGCCGGATCTCATGGCCGTCCCAGAGGATTTCGAGCTCGTCGCGGTGAGGCCCCAGCAGGGGCTGCTGGCGCCGGCGCTCGCGGTCGGCGACGCGGTCGAGAGCGTCGGCGATGGCCTCCGGGCCTTCGAGGCCATTGGCGGGAGAGGGCCGGTAGTGAAGCTCGATCGGCGGGAAGGGCAGGCCCGAGGCCGCGAGCACGCCCTCGAGCTGCACTTTGAGAAGCTCGACGTAGCGCTGCCGCTGGGCGATGACGTCCGCCGCGGTGGCGCCGAGGAGCTCGTTCCAGATCTCCAGGCCGGCCGTGCCCGCGTCGTTTCCTAGCAGGAGCCCGCGCTTCTGGCGCAAGGCCTCGCGGTACCGCCCCAGCAGCTCCAGGGCCGCGGGATGGATGCCCACCAGCCCACGGTCCAGAAAACGCCGGCGTGCCTTGGGAGTTCCCACCAGGACCTCAGCCTCGGCCGCCGCCGTCCAGGCCACCACCGGCAGAGCGGCGAGATGCTCCGAAAGGGGTGTCGCCTTGCCGTTGAGGAGCCGCAGCCGCTGGCCGTCCATCCAGCCGACCTCGAGGGTGACGCGATGATCGGTCTCGACGTCCGCCTGCACGTGGAAGGAGCCGGCGCCGTGATGCACGCAGTCGGCGATCTGGGCGGCGCGGAAGCTGCGCGTGGTGGCCGCGACGTAGATGGCCTCGAGGAGGCTCGTCTTGCCGGCGCCGTTGCCCCCCAGAAGGAGGTGGGAGCCGGCGCCGGGCTCCCAGGTGAGGGGCTCCAGGTTCCGGAAGTCGCGGGCCGTGAGCCGGGTGAGCAGCGTTCGGTCTGATCCGGTCAGATGCGCATCGGCATGATGACGCAGAGGTACCGGGTGTCCGGCCCCTCATGCGGATAGCCAACGCACTGAGTGTTCTCGTCCTTGAGCTCCAGACGGACCTTCTCGGTCTCCACTTCCCGCAGGAACTGAGTGAGGTAGTCCGGGTTGATTCCCACCCGAAACTCCGGCCCGTCGTAGTCGCAGGGCACCTCTTCCATGGCCTCGCCAAGGTCGGAGTTGACGGCCGAGATCACCATCTGCTCCGGCGAGAATTGGAGGCGTACGGCCCGGGCCCGGTCTCCCGTCATGAGCGCGGCGCGCCCGACGGCGTCCACCAGGTTCTTGCGGTCGAAGAGGATCTTCTTGTCGTTGTCCTTGGCGATGACCCGCTCGTAGTCCGGGAAGGTCCCTTCGAGGATGCGGCAGATCAGCTCGCGCCGGCCGAGGCCGAAAGAGAGGTGGTGCTCGCCGCGGCCATAGAGGAGGTTGCCGTCTCCCTCCAGGCGCTGGAGCTCCTGCAGGGCCTTGCGGGGCACCAAGACCGAGTCCTCGCTGCCGTTGCTCCCACCCAGGCCTCCCTCCACCAGGGCGAGACGATGGCCGTCGGTCGCCACCATCTCCAGCGAGCCGTCCTTGAGCTTGAGGAGGGCGCCGTTCAACTGGAAGCGCGACTCCTCGGCCGAGACCGCGAAGAGGATCTTGGTGACCATGCGGCGGAAGTCGGAGAAAGGGATCTCGACCTTCCGGCCGTCGTCGACCGAGGGGAGGGTCGGAAAGTCGTCCGGCGACAGGCCGTGGATCTTGAAGCGCGATTTGCCGGCCCGGATGGTGAGAACCCTGGGATCCTCCTGAACGATGAGGACCTCTTCCCCGGTGAGCGAGCGGATGATCTCCATCAGCTTCTTGGCCTGGACGGCGATGCCGCCCTCGCGCTTCACGTCGGCGTCGCACCACGAGGTGAGAGAGACATCCAGGTCGGTCGCCGCCAGATGGAGCTTGTCCTCGCGGACGGTGAGCAGCAGGTGGGAAAGCACCGGGATGGTCGTCTTGCGTTCGACGATACCCTGCATGGGGGCCAACTCGGCCAGGAACTCACTACGGGTGACGCGGATTTCCATTCACTCTTCTCCGTCGGCTACGTCTACCAGAGGACACCTGAATATAGCATAGACGTAGTAGTCCATAGGGGCTGTGGAAACGAGGAAAAGGGGTCTAAGTGCCAGATGGGAAGAACTTTAGGTTCCCTTCCACGGGTTGCGGAGAACCTGTGGACGTCTTGAGGAGCCGGAGGAAAACGCCGAAGTCCGAAAAAAATTCCGCAGATCCTCCACAGGCGCTCCGAAGCCCCTCCACAGGCTTTCCACGAGGCAGACCTCAAGCGAAGTGGGCCTCGAGACTCTTCAAGGTGCGGTCGAAGTCGGGGTCGGCCTCGCGCTTCTTGTCGACGGTCTCGACGGAGTACATGACCGTCGAGTGGTGCTTGTCGTTGAAGAGCTTGCCGATCTCCGGGTAGGAGAGATCCGTCAGGCGCTTGCAGAGGAACATCGCCACCTGGCGGGGGATGACGATCTGCCGCGAGTTGCTCTTGCTCTTGATCTCCGACACCTTGAGGTCGTAGTGGCGGGCGACGAACTTGATGATCTCGGCCGCGGCGGGCTTCTTGCCCTCTTCCGGCAGGATGTCCTTCAGGGTCTCCCGCGCCAGGGCAAGGTTGAGAGGCTTTCCCGTCAGCGAGGCGAAGGCGAGCACGCGGTTGAGGTGCCCTTCGAGCTCGCGGACGTTGGACCTCACCTGCAGGGCGATGAACTCCGCGACCTCCTCGGGGAGCTTCGATCCTTCGAGAGCGGCTTTGCCCTGCAGGATGGCCATCTTGGTCTCAAGGTCCGGCGGCTGGATGTCGGCGATCAGGCCCCACTCGAAGCGGCTGCGCAGCCGCTCCTCCAGCGTCGGGATGTTGCGCGGCGGCGCGTCGGAGGAAATGATGATCTGCTTCTGGCTCGTGTAGAGCGTGTTGAAGGTGTGGAAGAACTCTTCCTGCGTCCGCTCCTTGCTGGCCAGGAACTGCACGTCGTCGATCATGAGGACGTCGATCGTGCGGTAGCGCTCCCGGAAGGCGGGCATGCGGTCGAAGCGGATGGAGTTGATGAGCTCGTTGGTGAACTGCTCGGCGGACAGGTAGAGCACCCGGAGCTGCGGCCGGCTGCGCTGGATCTCGTGCCCGATGGCGTGCAGGAGGTGGGTCTTGCCGAGGCCGACTCCGCCATAGATGAAGAGCGGGTTGTAGGAGAGGGACGGGTTCTCGGCCACCCGCCGTGCCGCCGCCTCGGCCAGCTCGTTCGACTTTCCCTTGACGAAGTTGGCGAACAGGTACCTCGGGTTGAAGCGCGAGGGCGTGATCGGCGGCTCGTCGTCGGCCACCGACTCGTCTTCGTCCTCGAGGGAGAACAGAACCTCGAAGTCCGGACCTGCGAGGCCGGCTACCGCCCGGTTCACGGCCGGCCGGTAGCTCTCCTCCAGGGTGTGCAGGAAGCGAGAGTTCGGAGCCAGGAGCACGAGCCGGTCGCCGTTCTCGTCACCAACTTTCAGGGGACGAAACCAGGTCGCGAACTCCTCGGGGTCGAGTTGTTGTTGCAACTGCCTTTGGAGAAGAGACCAGAAGGAAGGCATTGACAACCTATGGGACCTCAGGTGGAACGAACGCCATTTTTCCACAGAAATTCCACAGATTGTGGAAATCCTCGGCTGGGAGGAGTGCTACTGAAGCGGTTTGCGTGACTGACTACGACGGCAGCCATCATAGCAACACCGGAAACGTCCCGCAAGCCCCCCGAAGCCGATCGGCAGAAGCCCTGGCTAACCGCAAAGAACCGCTTTATCCTCAAATGTTTAGAGCCTTTGTCCGGCGTCAGAAGGGCCGGCTCAGCCGGGCCAGCTCCGGAGGGAGCTCCAGCAGGCGGGGCGGAGTCATTTCAAGCCCTTTGACGATCTCCGCCAGGGCTCCCGGAAGGTGCGGCTCGCGTTTCGCGAAGAAGATGTCGAGCCAGGTCGGGGGCGCGGGGTAGAAATCGACGGCCACCGTCTCGCCAGGGCCGATCCCGGCTTCCGAGCGAGCCAGCTCCACGGCGCGGTCGAGCCCGCCGAGCTCGTCGACGAGGCCGATCTTCTGCGCCGCGGCCCCCGTCCAGACCCGGCCGCTCGCCACCTCTTCGACGGCTTCGCGCTTCATCTTGCGGCCAGCGGCGACGTGGCCGACGAAGGCGGCGTAGGTCCGGTCCAGGAGCTGCTGCACGAGGGCCTCCTGCTGGGGCGAGTAGGGCTGCAGCTCGGAGTAGATGTCGGCGTTGGCCCCCCGCTTCTGGAAGTCGTGGCCGATGCCCAGGATCTCCTCCTCCAGGCGACGGGTGACGAACTTGCCGCCGAAGACGCCGATCGAGCCGGTGAGCGTCGCGGGCTCGGCGACGATCCGGGTCGCCTTGGCGGCGATGTAGTAGCCGCCGGAAGCGGCCGCGTCGGACATCGAGACGACGACCGGCTTCTTCTGCTTGAGCTTCTCCACCTGGCGCAGGATGAGGTCCGAGGCCAGCGCCGAGCCGCCGGGGCTGTCGATACGCAGCACGACGGCGGCCACGGAGTCGTCCTCGCGCAGGTCGTGGAGCACCTCGGCCATCCTGTCCGAGCCGAGGTAGCTCTCCTCGGTCCACGGGGCCGTGCCGCCGCCGCCCCGCACGATGGTGCCCAGGGCGAAGACGATGGCGACCTGCCTGGCGGCGAACGCGGGCTCGGGCCGGTACTCCTCGATCGGCAGCAGCACGGGCTTGCGCCCCAGGCGCTTCCTCAGAAGGTCGAGGAACTGGTCCGGATAGAGGAGGTCGTCGACCAGGCCGCGCTCGCGGGCCGTCTCCGCGTCGTACGGGGCGGCGTCGACCAGGGCGCGGACCTCGGCCTCGCTCTTCTTGCGCGCTTCGGCCACCGCCGAGACGATCTGGGAGAAGTAGCCGTCGAGCAGCGCCGCGACGGCCTCCTGGGCTTCGGGGGTGAGCCGGGTCTGGGTGTAGGTTTCGACGGCGCTCTTGTAGCGGCCCACGCGGTTGAACTGGGGGTCGATCTTCAGCTTGTCCAGCGTGCCGCGCAGCAGCCGGGTCTCCCAGGAGAGCCCCAGCAGGTTGAGGTCGCCCGCCGGCGAGAGGTGGATGTGCTCGCAGGCGGTGGCCAGGTAGTAGGCCAGGGTGCCGTTCGAGCCCTCGCCGGCGGTCTCCACGTAGCACTCGACGAACTTGCCGGCGCGGCGCAGGGCCATCATCTGCCGCCGCAGCTCCTGTGCCTTGGCGAGGCCGAGCTCGGCGCTCTGGATGTAGACGGCGAGCCCCTTGATTCCTGAGTCCAGGCGGGCGGCCCGGAAGGCCGGGTAGAGCTGCGCGATGCTGTCCGGCTCGGCGGCGTTGGAGAAGGGGAGGCGCGGCACCTCCTGCTCCAGCACCGGGCCGTCCAGCTTCCACACCAGGACCGTGGCGCCCTCGCCGGCAGCCTGGCCTTTGCGGCTCGCCAGGATGCCGCCCACGGTGGCGAGGACGGCGACCCCCAGCAGTATGACGAAGATCAGCAGCAGCTTTTTCATCGCTCGAATCTTTCCGCCGGCTCCGCGCCGGCTTTACCCGCGCCCCCGGGTCGTGGGATGGCCGCGGGACGCGTGGGCCAGGACGAAGTCGATCATGTGTCCCGCCACGTCGGCGCCGGTGGCCTTCTCGATCCCTTCCAGGCCCGGCGAGCTGTTGACCTCCAGGACCATCGGCCCGTCCTTCGAGGGGATCAGATCCACGCCGGCGATGTTCAGCCCCAGCACCTCGGCGGCGTGCAGAGCCGTGGAGACGTAGTCGGCGGGAAGCTCGACCCCCTGCGCCGAGCCGCCGCGGTGGAGGTTGCTGCGGAACTCCCCCTCGCCCGCCCGGCGCGACATGGCGGCCACCACCTGGCCGCCGACGACGATGGCGCGGTAGTCCTCCCCTTTCGCCTCTTCGACGAAGGCCTGGATGAGGATGTTCTGGCGCAGAGAGCTCATGGCGTCGAGCACCGACTCCGCCGATTTGGCCGACTCAGCCAGAATGACACCCTTCCCTTGCGTCCCTTCGAGCAGCTTGAGGATGACCGGCGCGCCGCCCACCCGGCGGATGGCCGAGCGGACGTCCTCCCGGCGCCAGGCGAAGGCCGTGGGCGGAATACCGATGTCGTGGCGCGACAGGAGCTGAAGGCTGCGCAGCTTGTCGCGGCTGCGGGAGATCGCCTGGCTCTCGTTGGCCGGGAAGACCCCCATCATCTCGAACTGGCGCAGCACGGCGAGGCCGTAGAAGGTGACCGAGGCGCCGATGCGCGGCACCACGCCGTCGAGGCCGGTCACCCGCTCGTTGTCGTGGAACACCTCAGGCCGTTTCTTCGACAGCTTGACCACGCACTGCAGCGGATCGAGCACCAGGACCTCCGTGGCCCGCTGCCGGCAGGCTTCGACGAGGCGCCGGGTCGAGTACAAGGTCGCCTTGCGCGACAGAATGGCGATCTTCATCCGTTCCTGGCTCTCCCCTTCCGGTGCCAGCGGCGCAACCGGTACTTGCTCGCGACGTCCACGCGGAAGTCCCCCTCCAGGGCTTTCCGCCCGAGGATCATACGGAAGAGCATGCCGGAGCGGTCGGTCAGAGTGACGAGGATACGCTTGCGCACCGGCCCCAGCACCATCTCGGTCTCGACGACGGGCCTCACCTCCCGATGGCCGCCGGAGTCGGTGACGCGGATGCGCCGCAGCACTTTAACCCGCGCGGTCACCACGTGCCCGGGGCGGCGGCGGTCGGGACACAGCGAGATCTCCACCCACTCCGAGCCGTCCGGAAAAACATCCAGCACCTCCAGACGGTCGACATGCAAGGTCGAGGTACGGGCCCCGGTATCCACCTTGGCCTTCAGGCGGAAGACCCCCAGCTCCGGGAGATCCAGGTACTCCTTCCAGCCCACCAGCCGGTTCTCGCGAAATTCCGACACGCGTCAGTACCCCGCGCCGCCCTGCGCACTCTGTAGAAATGCCAAATGCGGACGAGTGCATTTGTACGAACGAAAAGGCCGCGACCCCGGGGAAGCCGGCCCGGACCGGCCCCGGACCGGCGGAAAACCATATTTCAACGGGGTTCTGAGACCGTGAGCCATCTGGGCACGAGGATTGCAGTATGGAAGGGCACTCAATAGCGACGTAACGAGGGGGAGTTTCCATCCAGCCAACTGTTTCATCCAGCCTACAACCGAGATCCTAAGCGATCTCGCCTTTGAAAGCCCTTCCTCATCCCCTGGACAGGGGTAGATCCAACCAAGATTCCCATCCAGACTCGAGGAACCTCCCCCCTGAGCCCCCTTCCCGGGGGCTTCGTTTTTTTGGGTGGAATCCAAAACCGGGCACGGCTGTTGCAATAGGGAGAAGCAGGACACAACGAGGGGGAGTCCCCACACCAACCAACTTTGTCCTACCTGATAACGAGATCGTTAGATCTCACCCTCTTTGAACCCTACCTGAATCCCCTAAGCACAGGGGTACAGCCACAAAGCCTACCGGAGAGATGGGGCCTCCCCCCCTGAATATCGGCTCCCGACGAAAGTCGGGAGCTGTTTTCATTTGGGGTCTCTGCCAATTTGACCGTCATGATTGTCCTTCATGCCAGCCCGGCGCGGTTAGAATGACGCGGTGCGGCGCTCCGAGGATCTTCTCGTCTGGTTCGACCTTCACCGCCGGGACCTCCCCTGGCGCCGGACCCACGACCCCTACGCCATCTGGCTCTCCGAGGTGATGCTCCAGCAGACCCGGGTTGAGACCGTTCTACCTTTCTACAATCGCTTCCTGGAAAGATTTCCCACCGTCGCGAATCTGGCGCGGGCCGGCATCGAGGAGGTTCTGACCCTCTGGTCGGGCCTCGGCTACTACCGGCGGGCGCGGCAGCTCCACGCGGCGGCGCGGAAGATCGCCGAGCTGGGGGCCTTCCCGGCTACCCTCGAAGGCCTCCTGGCCCTCCCGGGCATCGGCGCCTACACGGCGGCGGCGGTGGCGAGCATCGCCTTCGGCGTGGCGACCCCCGTGATGGACGGCAACGTCGAGCGGGTCCTCTCCCGCTGCCTGGCCCTGGAGGCGGACCCGAAATCCAGCGGCGCCCGCCGGCAGCTCCTGGCCGCGGCGGCCGAGCTGCTGGACCTGAGCCGGCCGGGCGATAGCAACCAGGCACTCATGGAGCTGGGGGCGACGCTCTGCTCGCCGCGACGGCCGAAATGCCTCCTTTGCCCTCTTCGGCCCGGCTGCCGCGCGGCGCGCGAGGGCGATCCCGAGCGGTATCCGGTGGGCCGGGTGAAGCGGGAGCCGGAGCGTCACCGCCTCGCGGTGGCGGTGGTCGAGAGGAACGGCGGCGTGCTCCTCTTTCGCCGTCCGGAGGATAGTGCCCTTTTGGCCGGCACCTGGGAGCTGCCGTGGGTGACCGTGGAGGTGAACGGGGTGCGGGAGGAGGAGACGCCCGAGGCCGCCCTCGCCGAACGCTACGGCGGCCGCTGGACTCTGGGTCCACGGACGGCCGGCGTCCGCCACGGCATCACCTACCGTGACCTGGAGGTGGACGTCCACCCGGCGTCCCTGGCCTGGGGTGGAGAGGTGCGGGAAGGGTGGGCCGCCGGCTGGTTCGACGCCGCCGGCCGCGCGGCGTTGCCGCTGTCGTCGCTGGTGGGGAAGGTGCTGGCGGCGCTCTGACTGACCCGGCGGCGGTTCAGCCCGGGGGAACGGGCCAGGAGATCCCCGAGCCGCCGGCGATGATGAACCAGCCGATGATCTTCTCGTCCAGCTCCCGCAGCCGGCTCGCCACCAGGTTGCAGAGGATGGTCAGCAGGCGGATCGACGACACCTTGTTGATGTCCAGGATTCCTTCCAGCACCTCGCCGGGGATGACCAGCACCACGGCGCCGGCGTCGTGGGCCTTGGCGTCGGCCGAGCGGGTCTCTTTGTCGATCAGGGCCATCTCGCCGAAGTAGCCGCCGCGATCGAGGAAGGCGAGGGCCTCTTCGCCGGCACCGGGGATGTACTTGCTGATCATCACCCGCCCTTCGAGCACCACGTACATCTCGCTGCCCAGCTCTCCCTCGCGGAAGATCACCTGGTTGGGACCGTACTTCCTCTCCTTGGAGAGCGAGGTGAGGAAGTTGATCTCCAGGTTCGAGAGCTTCTGCTCCTGGAAGAGCTTGCGCTTCGAGGCGAGGTCGACGTGGAACTCCCCCGCGGCCTCCAGCGGCGTGGCCGCCGCGGTGCTGGGCGGCTTGCCGGTTTCCGAGAAGAATTGGGTGAGGTTCTCGTTGGTCTGCCGGAGCTTGGAGGAGAGGCTCTTCCAGAAGGCCCAGTAGAGGGCGAGCTTGAAGCGCGGGTCCTGCTCCATCAGGGCGGCGAGCGCCTCGGGGTTCAGCGAGATGAGCTCGGTGTCCCCGGAGCTGACGGCGCTGCCCGAGCGGGGGATGCGGTCCACGAAGGCGGTCTCGCCGAACAGCGTACCGGGCGCGAGAGCCGCCAGGCTGAAGGGGCCGTAGGGCGTCTTGCGCTTGATGCGCACGCTGCCGCTCTCGATGAGGTAGGCCTCCTGGCTCGGCTCGCCTTCCTGGACGATCAGGGCGCCGTCCGAGTAATGGACGAACGTGGCGCACGCGGCGAGCTGCGCGAGCTGCTCATCCGTGAAGTGGGAGAAGATCTCCCACCGCCGAAGGGTGTCTTCCATGGTCAAGGCGGGCTTATTGTAGCGGAGGTTGTGCCTCCGCGCCCCTATTTTCCGGTTCGGCCCGTTCGACTTCTCCGCTCAGCCGGCTTTCGGGAGCCGAGTCCCTTCCCTCCCTCCGCGCCCAGGCCGCCCGCTCTTCGTCGCCGGCGTCCGCCCACAGGTCGGCTGCCTGCAGGAACCACTCGGCGAACAACGGCTCGCCGCTTCCCAGGTCGGAGCGGAGCTTGTTCTCGAGCGGCGCCTCGACCTCGCTGAACAGGCGGCGAGCGTCCTGCCGGTCGCCGCGCCGCAGGGCCAGCCAGGCGCGGTGGAGGGTGAGCGACTCCAGGAGGTCCGAGCGCAGGGCGCCGGCCTTGTGGAACGCCTGCTCGGCGTCGTCGAAGTCGCCGGCCCAGGCCGCCGTCAGCCCGCGCTCCAGCCAGGCCTCGCCGTCCGTGGGATCCTGCGTGAGGATACGGTCGAGGAGACCTCTGGCGCGCTCCAGCTCCAGCAGGTGCCGGGCGGCCACGGCGGCGGTGTAGAGCTGGTCGCGGCTCGCCCGCGCGTCGGTGCGGGCGGCGGCCAGGGCGTCCGCGAACCGGCCTTCGCCGAGAGCCCGTTGCGCCGCGCCGCCCGCGGCGGGCTGGCGCAGGGTGGCCCACGCGGCATATGACCCGGTGGCGAGCAGCACGAGGAGACCGGCGAGGAGCAGCGCTTCGAAGGAGGGCATCGTAGACCTTCGGCTCCCTATCTATAAGGAAGGGAGATTGAGCTGCGCCGGGCGCAGCCGCTCCCAGACGGTCCGCTCCACGGCGTCCAGCCAGTCCGGCCGAGCCGCGGGATCGAGATGGATGGCGTCGAGGCCGCGCTCGATCAGCTCGCGGCAGAGCTTCTCTTCCACGGCGCGCTGGAACCCGGGATCGGCCGAGCGCACGCCGTCCGGGCTGGGCTGCTCGACGATGGGGACGTGGACCAGCAGGTCGTAGCCGCGAAGCCAGTACTCGACCAGTCCCTCGGGTCCCTCCTGCCGGCCCGCGGCGAGAAGAAGGTAGACATAGTTGTCGAGCACGCTGCGGTCGCAGACCACCACCGGATAGCGGGCCTGGGCCACCAGCTCCTCGGCGATCTGCGAGTGGAGGATCCACGACTGGGCGGCGACCGACGTCTCCTCGTTGATCGGCAGCGGGCACCGCCGCGCCACCTCATGCACCACCTCGACCCCCACGTCCCGCCGCTTGAGCCGCGCCGCGAGGCCGTAGCAGAGAGTCGTCTTGCCCACCCCGTGCGAGCCGATGAAGGCGATCTTGAGGCGGGAGGCCGGGAGCATGGAGGGGATTGTAGGGCAGCTACTCCCTCAGGGAGGCTGCTCGGCAGAAAAGCCGGACAGCAGGGACGAACACGGACGCCAAGGACAAGAAAAATTCGGAGCCGGCCTTTTCTGTCCGTCCTTGATGTCTCTGCTGGTGTTCGCAACCCCGTCGCGGCGCCCACCTCCGCCCGGGCATAAATGCCGGGGCTATGAAACAGCGCCCCCTGAAGGGGACTTTAAGCCGGATTCATCCGGCGTCGTGCCTAGCCCTGGCATTTATGCCCGGGCGCGATGGCATCGCGGCCGAACTGTTCAAACACCGCTGAGCCCCTCCATCTCCTCCTCCAAAATCCCCATCGCCCCTTCCAACTGCTCCTCCCGGATCGTCAACGGCGGCACGAGCTGCGCCACCCGGCCTTCCGGGCCTCCTGCGAGTAGTAGAACTCCGCGGGACCAAGCGGCGAGCATCCAGGTCTTGGCATCGCTGGCGGTGCGGAACTGGATTCCCCAGAAGAGGCCTCGGCCTCGGACCTCCTCGACGGCGAGGAAGCGCTGGGGCCAGCCGGCGAGCCGGCGTCCCAGGCTCTCTCCCAGGCGGGCGGCTCGGGTAGGGAGGCCGCTCTCCTGGATGACGGCCACGGCGGCGAGGGCGGCGGCGCAGGCGAGCGGGTTGGCGATGAAGGTGGCGGTGTGGCGTGCTTCTCCGGAAGTCTCCCAGCAACGGAAGAGGTCGCGTCTTGCGAGCACGGCGGCGATGGGCAATCCTCCCCCCATGGCCTTGCCGCAGCAGAGGATGTCCGGCCGCACGCCCTCGTGGTTCACCGCGAAGAGGCGGCCCGTGCGGCCGAAGCCGGTGAAGATCTCGTCGGCGACGAGCAGCGCGCCCCGGCGGCGGCAGATCTCCGCCAGTCCGGTGAGCCAGCCCGCCGGCGGGATCAGCACACCCTCGCGGCCAACGATGGGCTCCACGATTACCGCTCCGACGTCTCCACCGGTGAGGGCTTCTTCTACCGCGTCGAGCTTCCCACCGAAGGGGAGGCGGCGGACGTTCTCGTGGAGATGGGCGGCGAAGGGGTCGCGAAACTCGGGTCGGGAGGTCACCGCCAGCGCGCCCAGTGTCATGCCGTGGTACGAGGGATCGAAGGCGAGGATGCCTGGCCGGCCCGTGGCGCCGAGCGCCGTCTTGAGGGCGATCTCCACCGCTTCGGACCCGGAGACCGCGAAAAACACCTGGGCGTCGTCCACCGGCGCGAGGGCCACCAGCAGCCGCGCCAGCTCCACCCGCCGGGGATGGGCGTGTACGTCTCCCAGAGCGTGGAGGAGCTCCCCAGCTTGGTGCCGTACCGCTTCGACCACCCTGGGATGACGGTGCCCGACGGCGGCGACGCCGAATCCCGCCGTGAGATCTATATAGATGTTGCCGTCGACGTCCCGGACGTTCGCCCCTCGGGCCTCCTCCCAGAGGATGGACGCGGGAAGTGGATATCCCTCTGGGAGCGTTGGCAGCGTATTGACCCCCGGCGCCTCCAGCTTGCGCAGGTCCGCCGAGAGCGCTCGGGACCGCGGCCCCGGCGGCGGGACGACGATCTTAGGAAGCTGGTCGCCGAAGCTCACATCTCCCGCCGGCCGGCGAGCGACCGGCCGAGCGTCACCTCGTCGGTGTACTCGATGTCTCCGCCCACCGGCATGCCGAAGGCGAGGCGGGTGATCTTGATTCCCCGGGACTTCAGCAGGCGGGCGAGATAGAGGGCGGTCGCCTCGCCTTCGACGTTGGGATTGGTGGCGAGGACGACTTCCTCGATCCCCTCCAGGCGTTCCAGGAGGCCGGGGATGGCCAGGCGATCCGGGCCGATGCCGCGGTGCGGCGAAAGGGCGCCCATCAAGACGTGGTAGAGCCCGTGGAACTCGCCCGTGCGCTCGATGGGCTCGAGGTTGAAGGGCTCCTCGATGACGCAGATGCAGGCACGGTCCCGCTGCGGATCGGAGCAGTAGCGGCAGGGATCGACGGCGGTGATGGAGTTGCAGACCGAGCAGTGGAAGAGCTTCGCCTTGACTTCCAGGATGGCCGCGGACAGGGCCTCGGCCTCCGCCGCCGGTACCTTGAGCAGGTAGTGGGCGAGGCGAGCCGCGGTCTTGGGGCCAATGCCCGGCAGCCGGGACAGCTCACCGATCAGCCGGGCGAGGGGTTCGGACATCGGCTCCCAGGGCTCCTAGAACAGCCCCGGCATGCTGGACATCATGGCGCCGGCCTTGCCCTGCATCGTCTCCTCGAGCTTGCGCCCGGCCTCGTTGACGGCGGCGACGATCAGGTCCTCGAGCATCGAGGGGTCCTTGGGGTCCATGGCCTCGGGATCGATCTTCACCGAGACGAGCTGCTTGTGGCCGCTCAGCCGCACGGTGACCATGCCGCCGCCGACGCTGGCCTCGACGATGGTTTCGGCGAGCTCGCGCTGGAGGCGCTCCTGCATCTCCTGGGCCTGTTTCATCAACTTCTGCATGCTGCTCATCTCTCACTCCTCCGTGTGGTTGCCGTGCTCTTCGACCGCTTCGACCCGGCTGCCCTGGAAGATATCCAGAATGGCCTGGACGGCGGGCTCCATTTCCGGGGCCCGCACCAGCTTCACCGGCTCGGCGGCAGCCGGCGACACTCCCTGGCTCTCCCGGATCTCCAGGCGGGTGCCCTGTCCCCAGACGAATCGGGCCGCTTCCTCAAGGATAGGCCGATTGGCTTCCAGGCGCGAGCGCAGGTAGCTGTCGCCGTTCGGGGCCAGGAGCGTGACCTTGCCGTCCTCGCAGCGGAGATCCTCCACGGCGTCGAGGAATCCGCCCAGATTCGGCTTGCGTTTGGCGGTCTCCTCCTTGAAAGCCGTGACGGGATCGCTTGCCCGGCCCGCTGAGGCCACGGGCGCCGACACTGCCGGCGAGGCAGCCGCCGAAGGCTCAGGGCCCGTCGCCGCCGGCCGCACAGGGGGAGCCGCGGGAGGCGGAGGAGCGCTCGCCCGCGGTGCGGCCTCGGGGGGCGGCGCGGTGCGAACCGGTGGCGCCGGGGCCGGTCGCGGTGCCGCGGCGGGTCGCGAGGCCTGGGATACCGCGGGGGCCGCGGCTCCGGGCTGATACGTGCCGGCGAGAATCTCCTCTACGCGGATGAGCTTCGGCAGCTCGGCGGCCCGCAGCCAGGCGATCTCCACCGCCAGGGCGCCGGTGTCGCTGCGCCGCACGTTGGGCTCGCTGGCGAGGAGTTGGGTCAGCAGCCGCAGCAGGTTCTCGTAGCCGCTCGCCTTGGCCGTGGCCGCGAGGGCGCGGGCCTCTTCTCCGGGCAGGTCGATCTGCTCGGGCGCGCCCCCCATGGCGAGGTGCAGGGCGTCGCGGCTGAAAGCCAGGAACTGCCCATAGACGTGGCGTGGGTCCCACCCTTCCTCCTCGATCCGGCGCACGGCGGCGGCGACCGCCTGGGAGTCGCCGGCCAGAATGCCCGTGAGGAGCGTCTGGAAGAGGGCCGTGTCCAGCCCGCCCAGCAGGCGCACCGTGTCCTCGTCCGCGATGCTGCCGGAGCCGAAGGTGGCGAGCTGGTCGAGCAGAGCGACCGAGTCGCGCACGCTCCCCTCGCCGGCACGGGCGATGAGCCGCAGGGCGGTATCGCTCGCCGTGATGCTCTCGGCGTCGGTGATCGTCCGCAGGTAGGCGGCGAGGTCGTGCGAGGGCACCCGCCGGAAGTGGAACTCCTGGCAGCGGGAGAGGATGGTGGCGGGAACCGCGTCGATCTCGGTGGTGGCGAAGATGAAGACCAGGTGCCGCGGCGGCTCCTCGACGATCTTCAGCAGGGCGTCGAAGGCCTGGCGCGAGAGGCGGTGGATCTCGTCCAGCACCACCACCTTGTAGCGGTCGCGGGCCGGGCCGTAGCGCAGGCTCTCGGTGAGCTCGCGCACCTGCTCCACCTTGGAGTAGGTGGCGGCGTCGACCTCGATGACGTCGATGTCCGAGCCGCGGGTGATCTCGACGCAGGGCGAGCACTCGTTGCAGGGATCGGCGGCGGGGCCGCGTTCGCAGTTGAGAGCCTTGGCGAGGACGCGGGCGGCCGTCGTCTTGCCGATGCCCCGGATGCCCGAGAAGAGGTAGGCCTGGGCGATGCGGCCCTCCCGCAGCGCGTTGCGCAGGGCGGTGACGATCGGTTCCTGGCCGACGAGGCTGGAGAAGTTCTGTGGGCGCCACTTGCGCGCCAGGACTTGATACGCCATGGGTGTTTTGCCGGCAGTGGTCAACGAAGGGTTCCGGTGAATCTGCGGCACTCGTCCGGGTACCTTATCGCTGCTCCCTTCCGGGCCTGACGAGGTTCGGTATCGGTCGATGCACAGGACCCGAACCCTTCGTGGGCCACTGTCCTAAGGCTGCACATGCTACGTCGTGGGATCAGGGAAGTAAAGAACGTCGCCGCGAGTCTCTCCGAGTCCGGACCTGGAACAACAGGCGGAGACGGGCCGGCATTCCTGGCTCATGCGGCACCGTGGCCCCGGCGAAGGGTTGCGGCGATCTGCCGCACCAGCTCGGCGGTGGCTCTCTCCTCGGCGCAGGCCCGCTGGAAGAGGAGCAGGGCGGCCAGCGCCTCCTGCGGGACCTCGCGCGACTCGAAGACCGGCAGGATCTCGCCCGCAATCCCCTTGAGCTCCTCGGTCCGTCCCTCCCCGGCGAGAAGCGTAGCCAGGTCGAGCGAGACCAGGGCCACGTCGTAGTTTTTCCCCAGATCCAGGAACTTCCCCTGCACCTCACGGTAAGCGGCTTCAGCTTCGCCGGTCCGTCCCAGGCCCTGGGCGATGCTGGCCTCGGTCCAGAGCGGCGGTCTACGGGCGGGAGGTCGGGTGGTTCCTGGCCTGATCGACGCGGGAGAGATGAAAGGCGACTTCCTGAAGTAGTCCCGCGAAAACACTTAACCACAACGCCTTGCGGACAGGGCGGGGTTGGGCACAAGATCTAGTGCAAACGATATTGACAAACCCAAGCGCTTGGCCTATACTAGCTTTGCCCTGCTTCCCGCGAAGTCCCGAGTTCCACTCGGGATACGTCGAAAGACATAGCGATAGCGGGGCTTTTTACTTTTTGGTGCGATGATTCTGCCGAGACCGGTTTTTTTGGCAAAAAGCTCCAATGCCGGTAGGGGTCAACCCAGTGGTTCGTCGGATCTCCGGAGAGGCCGGTAGATATGCCGATGTTGAAGTGGGGGTAGATTTGCTGGATGCGTTTGAGGATGTGCTTGTAGAGCTTTTCCTTCGCGCGCGTTTTCTTTCCCCTAATTCGCGCCCCCGGCGGCTTCTCTTCGTGCTTGTTATTGAGCCGGAATTGCATCGCGCCCATAACAACGTCCAGGCATTGCAGGATGACATGGTCGTGGGACACGACCTCAGCGATGCCATCGCGGCTTAGCAAAATCCCCGCCCGTTGGTACTCCTCCTGATATCTCAGGCGGAGCAGGAATTCCTTGAATCGCATTTTCTGCTCCGTGGTGCCTTGAAGCATGTCGAAGTAGAGGCGCACGCGGCGCGGGTGGAGGCGGTCGCCCGAGTATTTCAGGCCAAACGCATGTTTGAGGAACTGATAGTAGAGAAGGTGGTAGGCGTTGTGCTTGTGCTCGGGCTTCAATCCTTCCGGGTGATTCGCGTTTTGCCGGAACATCACCCTGACTTTAATCATCCCGCCTGCGACCAAGTCGAAGAACTCGTCCGTCAGTTCAATGTATTTCGTGAGGTACTGCTCCGTCACCTTTGACCACTTGATCTCGTCGCGCATATGTAGCGCCGCCTTCTTCTCCGTCAAGGCGTTGTGTACCGTGAGGAGGTCTGAGGACTCGATCAGCACCCCACCGTAGAAATTGGAGTAGAAGCGACCGTCACCTTCGGATTCGTCTGAATAGATGATGTATTCGCGGGGCATCGAGCCTTTCCCGAAGGAGGCTCCGGATTATAGGCTACTTTTGCTTTTGTCAGTGATACGCAGCATGCCCGGCTCCATCTTCACCCCCCAACAGCGCGTCCACGGCGTCCTCGAAGGTCAGAGGGTAGAGGGACACCGGCCCCTCTACGGTTCGCCGTTTTCCGGTGGCCTTCGCTGGCTCCTCCGGCGGCGGATGCGTCTCTTCTTTGGGAGCTTTCGGGGCTTTTGCCATCGCTCGATTCCCTCTATGGGGAGGAGGAGCTGAGACGGCGCCTCACCCGCCCTCGTTGTTTTCGTGTCTGCTACAACATTCCTTATCAGGCGGTCTGCATCGCGAGCCACTTTGGCGCACGGTAGAACAGGCGCTTGCCCTCGGAGCCGGCCACGGCGTCCAGCACCCGCTCGGTGTCCGTGATCTTCCGTCGGTTCCAACGGAAGTCAAACTCCTTGCTCCAGCACGAGCAGTTGGTGCTCTAGGTCCAGCAGTCATTGCTCTAGCACGAGCAGTCGTTGCTATGTCCCCGCTTTGCGCTGGCGCCCTTCTCGGGTAACATACGCCTTCCGCTCGGGCGGAGGCTTGCCTTGGAGAGACCAGAAGACGCTCTCTGGATGTTGGAAGCCCTCGCCGAGGCACGACGCGCCGGCGAGCTGGGGGAAGTCCCCATCGGCGCGGTGGTGGTCCGGGAGGGGGAGGTGCTGGGGAGGGGCCACAACCGCCGGGAGCTCGACGGCGACCCGCTGGCGCATGCCGAGGTCCTGGCCATCCGGGAGGCGGCGCGGCGGATGGGCGGATGGCGGCTGACGGGTTGCACGCTGTACGCAACTCTTGAGCCGTGCGCGATGTGCGCCGGAGCCCTCGTGAACAGTCGCGTCGAGCGGCTGGTCTACGCGGCGCCGGATCCGAAGGCTGGCTACTGCGGCACCCTTGGCAACCTGGTCCAGGACCCGCGGCTGAACCACCGGCTGGAGGTGACGGCCGGCGTGCTCGAAAGTGAGAGTGCCGCGCTGTTGCGCGGCTTCTTTGCAACGTTGCGGATGTCGCGGCCGTCGCGGCGAAAGCCCTGACGACAAACGTTCTTTGCAGGATCGGGAGAGATGTCCGAGTGGCTTAAGGAGCACGCTTGGAAAGCGTGTGTAGGGGAAACTCTACCGTGGGTTCGAATCCCACTCTCTCCGCCACGATCTCGACTGACAAATTTTCCGGAGAGGTGCCAGAGCGGTCGAATGGGACGGTCTCGAAAACCGTTGACCGGGCAACCGGTCCGTGGGTTCGAATCCCACCCTCTCCGCCATTCGTTTTCGACTCGGAAGCGGGCGGTTCTTGACGCCCGGGCTTCAGGTGATCTACTTTACTGGTTTCGTTCGACGCGGCGGGCGGTCCCCGGAGGACCGGCGGTCCCGCGAATCATGACCACGACTTGGAAGAAGGCGGTCTTACGTGAAACGGACTTTTCAGCCCAACAACCGTCGCCGCAAACGGACGCACGGATTCCTGGTGCGCATGCGCACTCGCCACGGCCAGGCAGTCATCGCCCGGCGGCGCCGGAAGGGACGCAAGCGCCTGAGCGTCTGATGCCGGACGAGGAGCGCCAACCGCGCTCGACCTCCGGCACGGAACGGCTGTCGGCCGAAGAGCGGCTCCGGCAGCGGAAGGACTACCTCAGGTGTTACCGGACGGGACGGCGGCGGCATGGCTCGCTGGCGATCCTTTATTTCGTACCGAACCAGCTCGAGGGACCGCGCCTCGGAATCACCGCCAGCCGCAAGGTGGGCAAGGCCGTCGTTCGCCAGCGGCTCAAGCGCAGGATCAAAGAGATCTACCGGCGATGGCCGCACCGCAGCCAGCTTCCTGCGCTCGACCTGGTGATCCACCTCAAGCCCGAGGCCCGGGGGAGCGACTTCCCCGCCCTGCGGACGGAGCTGCTGCGTCTGTTCTCGGCCTTAAGGGAACGACGAGGGCCGGCGGCTTGACCCGCCTCCTGGTGTACCTGCTCGGCGCCTACAAGCGCCGCCTCTCTCCCCTGCTCCCTCGCGCCTGCCGGTTCACTCCTACCTGTTCGGAGTATGCCCGGCTGGCGCTTCTCAAATACGGCTTCTGGCGCGGGGGGCTGCGGGCCAGCGCCCGGCTCCTGCGCTGCCAGCCGTTCCATCCGGGCGGGATCGATCTCCCCTAGGCCTTGGCGGGCCTCATTCCGACCCGATTCGATCGACCCAAAGGACATAATTCCCCGTGGATAATCGCCGGCTGCTTCTCGCCTTTCTCCTCTCGATGATCGTCATCGGCGCCTGGTTCTGGCTGTTCCCGCCCCCCAAGCCCGCGCCGCCCAGTCCGAAGCCGCCGCCGGCTTCGCAATCGCCTCAGGCCGCGCAGACTCCTGTTGCCGGCCAGACTCCAGCCGGTACCCCGACGGCTCCCGGCGCGGTCGCCAACCCTGGCGCTCCCGCCGCCCCGGCGGAGGCCATCCAGGCCGCGGCCGAGGAGCGCGTCACCCTGTCGGACGGGCGCGCCCAGGCCGTTTTCACCAATCGCGGCGCCCAGCTCGTCTCCATGGTCGTGCCGGAGAAGGCGAGCCGCAACAGCGGCACCTTGGAGCTGGTGCGCAAGCGGGCGGGAGGCACCTACCCCTACTCGCTGGTCACCAAGGCGGGACTGAAACCCCACCCGCTCGACGACGCGCTGTTCCGCGCCGAGAAGAGCGTGGACGGCCGCTCCGTCCTCTTCCGCTACAGCGGTCCCCTGGGTGTGGCGGAGAAGCACTTCAACTTCGACACCCGCGGTCTGCTGGAAGCCGACGTCAAGCTGCCCGGCCGTTCCGATTGGGGCGTCGTTCTGGGGCCGGGCCTCCGCAACCTGACGCCGGAGGAGATGAAGAGCCGGTTCGAGCACCGCCGCGCGGTCTACAAGCAGGGCGAGGCGGTCAAGGTGCTCGACGCCGCCGGAGCGATCGATCCCGTGGAGGTCGCGGGGCAGGGACTCGGCTGGATCGGCCTCGCCGACACCTACTTCCTCTCCGCCCAGGTGCCCCAGGCTGGCCTCGACAAGGCCGTTCTCCAGCCGGTGATGGCGCAGGAGACGAAGGGCGAGGGCGCGACGTTTGCGCCGGTGCCGCCCAAGGATCTGATCACCAAGGAGCAGAAGGATCTGCCGCGCGAGTTCTCGCTGGTGATGGAGCCGGCCGGCGACCACTTGGCTCTGGTCTCCTACTGGGGCTCCAAGGAGTACGACCGGCTGAAAGCTCTGCCCTTCGGGCTCGAAGGGACGGTGGAGATGGGGAAGTTCAGCTTCCTCGCCCGCCCTCTCCTCGCCGGCCTGCACTGGATCTACGACCACGTGGTGCAGAACTACGGCTGGGCCATCATCCTGATGACGGTGCTGATCAAGCTGCTGCTGCTGCCGATCACCCACAAGAGCACCATGTCGATGCGCAAGATGCAGGAGCTCAACCCGAAGGTCCAGGGCATCCGCGACAAGTACCGCACGAAGCTCAAGGACAAGCAGGGGCGGCCGAACCTCGAGATGCAGAAGAAGATGAACGACGAGGTGATGGCGATCTACAAGGAGGCCGGGGTGAACCCGGCGGGCGGCTGCTTCCCGCTGCTGTTGCAGATGCCCATCCTGTTCGCCTTCTACGGCCTGCTGGGCTCGGCCGTCGAGCTGCGCAAGGCGCCCTGGATGCTGTGGATCCACGACCTTTCGGTGCACGACCCCTATTACGTGCTGCCGATCGTCATGGGAATCACCCAGTTCCTCCAGGTGCGGATGGGGCCGCAGGCGGGCGATCCCATGCAGCGCAAGATGTTCCAGCTCATGCCCATCGTCATGACCTTCCTGTTCCTCGGATTTCCCAGCGGACTGGTCATTTACTGGCTGACCAACAACATTCTGACCATCATCCAGCTTCAGGTTTACAACCGTCAGCAGAAGGCGGCACAATGAACGGGCCTGGAGCGGAGGACCCAGAGACGATCCCTATGAACGACGCGACAAGACGGTTTTTTTCCGGCGACAGCCTGCAGCAGGCGATCATTCAGGCCGCCAACTACTTCAACCTCGATCCGGACTGGGTGGCGTACAAGAGCCTCGAAAAGCGCCATGGCTTCCTGAAGACCCGGCGCAAGGTGGTGATCGAGGTCGATCCTGACAATCCGAAGCGGCAGTCGCCGGTCAGTGCTCCGGCGACCGTCCGGGCGACTCCCCCCGCTCCCCCGTCCGGTTATTCGTTACGGGAGCATGCGGCGCCCCAGGCTGCCATGGATCGGCCGGCCCCGGTAGCCCGGCCGGAGGGAGACCAGCCGCAGCGGGCCCCGCTGGCCCGGCCCGAGGGCCGGGTTGGTGATCGTGGCGACCGTGGCGGTCCGGATCGCGGGCCGCGCGGCGGCGGAGGCCGTGATGATCGTGGGAATCGCGGCGATCGCCATGACCGGCCCCGGCGGCGCGACGACGACCGCCGTCCTCCCCGCACCGGGGACCGGTCGCCATCCAACGTCGAGTCCTTCCGCCTGCCGAGCGAGCCGGGAGAGGAGCTGGTGACCCTGCCGGAGAAGCCGCGGGGGATCTCCGACCGTTACCCGGTGGCATCCGGCCCGGCGGCCGAGGCCGCGGCGAAGTCGGTCGAGCTTCTCCTGCGCATCGCGGGCCTGGACCTCAAAGCCCAGGTCTTCCAGGGGGAGGAGCGGTTGGAGGTCGACCTTTCCGGCGAGGACGTGGATTGGTGTTTCGCGGATGACGGCGAGCTGATCCAGGCCGTCGAGCACCTGCTGCCGCGGATGATCCGCAGCCTGTCCGGCGAGCCCGTGCCCGTACGCGTGGATTGCGACAACTTCCACGAGATCCGGGAGGAGCGGCTGCGCAGCCTGGCGCAGAAAGTCGCGGAAGAGGTTCGCCGGCAGGGCAAGCCCCGTATTCTGGAGCCCATGAACCCGGGCGACCGCCGGATCATTCACGTCACTCTCGCGGACGACCCCGGCGTCTCCACCGAGAGCGAGGGCGACGGGTACTTCAAGCGGGTCATGGTTCGGCCGGCGTAGGAGACTCGAAAGGGAACGTTTCACGTGAAACGTTCCCCCTTTCCGCCCCCGAACGTCGCGCCTTCCCCGGCCCGACGTTTCACGTGAAACCCTCCGGTCATGCCCTTCCCTCTCCCCCGCCTTTCCCGCGACGACTTCGCCTCTGAGCTGGCTCCCCTCTCCCCCGAGCCCCTGAGCTCCGGGGTGATGGATTCCCTGTACGCCTACTACCAGGAGCTGGGGCGCTGGAACGAGAAGCTCAACCTGATCGGGCCGGGAACCGCCGGAGAGATCCTGGCGCGCCACTTCGGCGAATCTTTGGCAGCCCTCCCCTCTCTGCCGGCGGGAGCGACGTCGGGGCTGGATCTGGGGTCCGGGGCGGGGTTTCCCGGGCTGGTGCTCGCCGCCGCGCGGCCGGGGCTCGAAATGACCCTGGTCGAGGCCCGGGAGCGGAAGTGGGCGTTCCTTCTCTCCGCCGCGCGACGGGCCTCTTTGTCCTGCCGGTGCCTCAATGTTAGAGTGCGGCTTCCGTTGCCGTCCGGCCTGCCCGAGAGCCTCGACGTGATCACCTCGCGAGCCCTGCGCCTCGATCCGCAAGTCTGGGGAGCGCTCTCGCGGCGCCTCGTGACCGAAGGCCGGGTCCTTCTCTGGGTGGGCGAAAGCGATCCCGAGCTGCCGCCGAATCTCGTGACCCGCGGCGACATCCGGCTGGCGGGGAGCGACCGGCGTCGCATTCTGGTCCTGCGTCACGTTTGAGAGCGGTTGAGAGCCGTGAAAGTCAAAAAGACCATGATCCTCGCCATTGCGAACCAGAAGGGTGGAGTCGGCAAGACCACCACCGCCATCAACCTCGGGGCCGGTCTCGGCGCCCTGGAGCGCCGCGTCCTGCTGGTGGACTGCGACCCCCAAGGCAACGCGACGCGCGGGCTCGGCGGCAAGGCCTCCCCACCCCACCTCTATGACGCTCTGACCGGAGAGGTGACGCTGGCGGAGGCCATCCGTCCCTCCGGCTTTCCCAATCTCGACCTCGTTCCCTCCCAGCGCGACCTGGTGGGCGTCGAGGTGGAGTTCGTGGGCGAGTCCGGCTGGGAGGGGCGCCTCAAGGGGATCCTCGCGACGGTGGCGGACCGCTACGACACCATCCTCATCGACTGCCCGCCCTCGCTCGGGCATCTGACGGTGAGCGCCTTGACGGCGGCGGACGGCGTCCTCGTCCCCTTGCAGTGCGAGTACTTCGCCCTTGAAGGGATCAGCGAGCTGATGTCGACGGTGCGCCGGGTGCAGGGCAGCCTGAATACCAAGCTCGTGATCGCCGGTATCCTGCTGACCATGTACGACGACCGCACCAACCTGTCGAAGGACGTGGCCGAGGATATCCGCTCCCACTTCGCCGGCAAGGTTTTCGAGACGGTGGTGCCGCGCAACATCCGCCTGGCCGAGGCGCCGAGCCACGGCCTGCCGATTTTCCAGTACGACATCAAATCGCGGGGCGCCGAGGCCTACCTCGCCGTCGCCCGCGAGCTTCTGCGGAGGGCGGCTTGAACCCCAATTTGACTCCCAATTCAACCCCGAAAAAGCGGGGGCTGGGCCGCGGCCTCGACGCTCTGCTCGAAACGGTCCCCGAAAAGCCGCCGGAGGGAATTCGCACCCTGCCCATCGACAGCCTGCGGCCGAACCGCTTCCAGCCGCGCACCCACTTCGCCGACGCGGCGATCGAAGAGCTGGCGGACTCCATCCGGGCGCAGGGGATCGTGCAGCCCCTCGTCGTCACTCCCGAGGGAGAAGGCTGGGCCATCATCGCCGGCGAGCGCCGCTGGCGGGCGGCCCGCAAGGCCGGGCTGGAGCACGTGCCGGTGGTGGTGCGCGAGGTGGCCGACGACCGCGAGCTGCTGGAGCTGGCTCTGGTCGAGAACCTCCAGCGCAGCGATCTGAATCCGATTGAAGAGTCCGAGGCCTACGCCGCTCTCCAGGAGAAGTTCGGCCTCTCGCAGGAAGCCGTCGCCACGCGGGTGGGCAAGGCCCGCACCACGGTCACCAACGCGCTACGCCTCCTGCGTCTGCCGGAGGAGGTGCGGGAGCTGCTGCGCGAGGGGCAGCTCACCGCCGGCCAGGCTCGCCCCTTGCTGGGACTGGAGAACGCCGACGAGCAGATCCTTCTCGCCGAGCGCGCGGTGCGGGAGGGGCTCTCCGCCCGCGATCTCGAGCGGCTGACCGCCGCCGCCAAAGAGCCGCCGAAACCGAAGCCGAAAGCGGACCGTCCGGTCGAGGTCCATACTGTTGCCGCGGAGGAGAAGCTCACCCGCCGCCTCCAGACCCGGGTGGAGATCAAACGCCAGGGCAAAGGAGGGTTCGTGCGGATCCACTTCCACTCGGAAGAGGAGCTGATGCGGCTTTACGACGTCCTGACCGAGCGCGGAGACAATCGATGATCTTCAAAACCGAAGGCAAGCACGCCGACCTCAACGGTTTTCTCGACAAGGGCAGCCATCTGCAGGGCGAGCTCCGCTTCGACGCCTCCTTCCGCGTCGACGGCAAGCTGACGGGGACGGTGGAGTCCGACGGCGATCTGATCGTGGGCGAGACCGGCGAGGTGGACGGCGAGCTCAAGGTGGGGCAGATCTTCGTCTCCGGCACCGTCCGCGGCACCGTTCGGGCCAGCCGCAAAGTCCAGATCGCTCCCCAGGGACGGCTCTTCGCCGAAGTCGACACGCCCGCCCTGGTGATCGAGGACGGCGCCATCTTCGAAGGTACCTGCTCGATGAGCCGCGAAGGCGGCAAGGCCTCGCCAGGACCGAAGCTTGTTGCGCAGAAAGCATAGAAAACAAAGGACTTACACGGACTGACACGGACAGCTTCCTGTTCGTCCGTGCAAGTCCGTGTTTAGTCTTTGCTCGTCCGTGTCAGTCCTTCAGCGCCCCCCCCGCCCGCGCCAGCCCTTCGTACGACGGAAGAAACGTCAGCGGGTGCCTGGCCAGGAAGGGTTTTTCGAAGGCCGAGGTGAGCACCTGGCCGTCGAAGTCGCGGGCCACGGGGAAGCCCAGCCCATAGAGCAGGGTGGGCGCGAGATCCTCGAGCTGCGAGCCGGTCAGCAGCGCTCCCGGCCTCACCCCCTCGCCATAGAGCAGCAGGACGCCGTCGGGTGCGTCCGCGAAGCTTCCTCCCAGCGCCGCCTCGGGCGCGACTCCCCGCCAGAGGCGCGGCCATCCTCCCCTCGGGCTCGCGCCGTAGGCCGAGACCACGGCGAGGAGCCGCGGCCTCCCCTCCCCGTGCGCCCAGACCTCGCTCAAGGTTGCGTCGAGCTGGGCATAGTAGGCGGCCAGCCGGTCCGTCGCGGCCCGCGCCGCGCTCCCCTTGGAGCCGTCGAGCATCACCCGGCTGAAGCCGCCGAAGTTTTCGAGCGAGGCTTCGCGCAGCCCGGGGAGAACGAGGAAGACCGCGTCCACCTGCGGCGATCGATCGGCCAGGGAGAGGGTCAAAGTCTTCCTCCACGTGTCCCCGGCGAGCGATTCGAGCAGGCTTAAGGGGGGGCGCGGGCCGAAGGGGCCGCGCAGGGACGCGTCGAGATCCCGCGGATTGGGGCGGGCCGGCAGCCCGCGGCCGGAGAGACCGGCCGGCCATGCGCTGCCAGCCTCGGGCGCGGCCTGGAAGAAGCGGTCCGCCAGCGCGAACACGGCCTCGCCGTCGGCGGGCTCGGCCGCCGGCCAGCCGACGACTCCCGCCGGCACGCCGAGGCGCGGCAGGATCTCCCACAGCGCCAGGGTCTGGCGAGGATGGGACGGCGCCGGCAGCGGAGCCTGCCCCAGAGTGCCCCAGCGGCGGAACGAGAGGCCCATGGGCAGCAGCCGCAGCCTTCCACCGGGAGCGAGGAACTCCGCCGGGTAGGGACGCTGGCCGGTGACGCCGTGTTTGAAGGGGTACTTGCCGGTGGCGAGCGTCGTCCACAGCGCGTCCCGGCGGGCCGGCGACAGCGATTCGAGCCGGCCATGCGCCCCGTTCTGTACCACCGAGGCAAGGAACGGCAGCCGCCCCTGGTCAGCCAGGGGCAGGATGGCGTCGAGCGTCGCCGAATCGACGCCGATCACCCACAACTGCGGCCTCTGGCCGGTTTCCACAGCCGCCGGCCGGGGCGCCGGCGCCGGCCGGGGGTGGAAGGCTTCCCGCCGCTCCACCATGGCGTAGACGGAGAGCAGCGCGACCAGGGTCAGCCCCCAGCGGCTGCGCCGGCCGTAGCGCCGCCCGTGCAGCGAGTGCAGCAGAGCGGTGTAGAAGGCGATCAGCGCCCCCAGCGACAGCCAGAGGGCCGCCTTGAACAGCCGGTCGTTGATGCCGGGGGGCAGGTAATAGGCATAGTAGGAGGCATGCGTCCAGTCGAGGATCGCGGCGACTCCCAGCGCGGCGGAGAGACCCCAGGGGAGCGCCCGCAGGGCGCGGCGCGGGTGTTGGCGGGTGAAAGGGAAGTGAAGCGCCAGGCTCACAAGGCCCAGAAGGGTGCTGTAGATCGCTACGCCGCGCAGTACCGGGCCCACGGCGAAAGGGAGCCCGGGATTGAGGAAGAAGATGAGGCCGGCGAGGTGGATGCCCGCCAGCGCTCCGGGAGCGAAGCCGCTCCCGAGGATCGCGAGCCACCGCCGCGTCAGACGATAAAGATCGGTCGGTCCAGTCTCTGATGGAAGTGCCAACGGTAAATCACCCCGAGGACGTCCAGCGGGACTGTGTAGTCGACCTCCATGTAGATGTGGTCGTTGCTGCGCTCAACCTTGATGTCGCCCTTCTCCATCGGAATTCCCAGCCCATGGGCCTTGTCCATGATCATCTTCGTCAGATCCTCGGTCGGCGTGCGGGCCGAGTTGAACTTCGCGAGCTCGTCCATGTAGTCATACAGCTCGCTGCTCTGGATCTTGACCGGTATGGCCTTCCAGGCGATCAGCGTCACCAGGCCGAGAGCGATCAGCCAGAGGATGCACCCCAGATTGCCCTCGCCCCGTTCGGATCTCCGTCGAAGCATGACTCCCCTCCTTCTTGAACCGTTGCGGGTAGTTTAACGCACGACGTGGAAGGTTCTATCCCACCGGGTGAAAGAGAAGAAGTGAAGGGCCAGGCGGCCCAACTGCCGCAACCGCACCCCGGAGCCCGGCGACTCCCCCAGATCGGAATCGTTCTCGATCGACCAGTAGATCATGAAGGCCCGCCCCTTGAGATAGCTCTCGGGCACCGTCCCCCAATAGCGCGAGTCGTTCGAGTTGTCGCGGTTGTCGCCCATGCAGAAGTAGCTCGCCGGCGGCACCGTCTTGGGGCCGAAGTTGTCGCGCATCCGCTTGGGATGGAAGTAGAGCTCGCGGGGGTAGGACTGGGAGTCGGCGTACCAGGTGTACTTCGAGTCGTCGACATGGCGGCCGTTGATGAACAGGTCCTTGTCGATCATCTTCATGGTGTCGCCCGGCAACCCCATGCAGCGCTTGATGAAGTCGCGGGTGGGATCGTCGGGGAACTTGAACACGACGATGTCGCCGCGGTGCACCTTGCGCACCGGCAGGAGCTTCTCCTCCAGGGGAAGGAGGGTGGGCCCATAGATGAACTTGTTGACCAGGATGTGGTCGCCGATCAGCAGGTTCTTCTCCATCGAGCCCGACGGGATCTTGAACGCCTGAACCACCCAGGTGCGGGCGAAGGTCGCGAAGATGACCGCGATCAGCAGGGCCTCCTGGTATTCCCGGAGTAGCGATTTCTCGTGCATGGGTACGGCGGTCAAGCCGGCAGCTTACCGGATCAGGCGGAACGTCCTCCCCCAACGCGTCTTGGAGAAGAAGCCAAGCGCCGTTTCCGCCAGGTCCGCGACTTTCTCTCGCGGGCTCTGGGGACCGGCCGCGGTCTTGCCGCCATAGGACCAATAGATGAAGAGGGCGCGCCCCTTGAGCAGGTGGCCGGGCAATGGGCCCCAGAACCGCGAGTCGTAGGAGTTGTCGCGGTTGTCGCCCATGCAGAAGTAGTGGCCGGCCGGCACGATGTAGGGGCCGAAGTTGTCCCGCTGCGTGATGAAGCTGCCCGCGGGCGCGGGAGTGCCCTTGTGCAGGGCGTAGCTCGCGTCGTCGACCGCCTTGTCGTTGATGTAGAGCCTCTGGTCGATGACCTGGATCTTGTCGCCGCCGATTCCCACGGCCCGCTTCACGAGATCGAGCTGCGGGTTCTCCGGCGAGCGGAAGACGACGATGTCGCCGCGGTGCGCGGTGCGCAAGGGGAGCATCTTCTTTCCCAGGTCGAAGGCCGCGGGGCCATAGATGAAGCGGTTGACGAAGAGGTGGTCGCCGATGAGGAGGGTGTCCTCCATCGAGCCGCTGGGGATGTAGAAGGTCTGGACGACGAAGGTATTGGTGAAGAGCAGGAAGACGGCGGCGATGATCAACGCCTCCGTATACTCCCGCCAGATCGATCGTTCTTCCGCTCGTGCTTCCGCCATGGCGCGGTTACTGTACCCGAAAGCGCCCCGGCCCGCAAAAATCGCCCGGCCTGACCCGGGCTACCGAAGCAGCCGAAAAGTCCTCTCCCACCGGGTCTTGGAGAAGAAACCCAGCGCCGTTTCCACCAGGTCCGCGACCTTCTCCCGGGCCGTCTGGGGACCCGCCGCGGTCATTCCGCCGTAGGACCAGTAGACGAGGAGCGCGCGCCCCTTGAGCAGGTGGGCGGGCAGGGGTCCCCAGAAGCGCGAGTCGTAGGAGTTGTCGCGGTTGTCGCCCATGCAGAAGTAGTGGCCGGCCGGCACGACGTAGGGGCCGTAGGTATCCCGCTGCGGGTTGAAGCCGAGCGGGTCCTTGTGGAGGGCATAGCCCGCGTCGCCCGCCGGCTGGCCGTTGACGTAGAGCTTCTGGTTGACGATCTGGATCTTGTCGCCGCCCACGCCCACGGCGCGCTTCACCAGGTCCTTCTTCGGGTCCTGGGGCGACCGGAAGACGACGATGTCTCCCCGGCGCACGGTGCGCAGGGGGAGCAGCTTCTTGCCCAGGTCGAAGGCCGCGGGGCCGTAGATGAAGCGGTTGACGAAAAGGTGGTCGCCGATGAGGAGGGTGTCCTCCATCGAGCCGCTGGGAATGTAGAAGGTCTGGACGACGAAGGTGTTGGTGAAGGAAAGGAAGACGGCGGCGATGATCAACGCCTCCGTGTACTCCCGCCAGATCGAGCGTTCCGTGGCCATGGCGCGGAACTGTACTTGAATGCGGCCAGGCCCGCCAAGGATCGCGCTCGCCGCCTAATCCTCTGACAAGCCTCCGGCTTTCCCCTGGAACGCCCGTTCCGCCTGCCTTTGCCCGGCCTCGCTTCCCGGCAGAGTCCCGCCGGCCGCGTGGTCCCTTGCCTCCGCGGCGCGGTGCCTCGCCATCAAGCTCATTGTTTTCAACAATTTGCGCGTCGCCATGGGCTGGCAGGCTCCGTGAACTCATCCCCTCGCGTAACCACGGAGAGGAGGTGGCGAACTAGAGAGACGGCAGAGCCAAAAGGGAAAGGGAAAAACGCAGGAACAAGTCGAAGCTTTTCAAACCCAACGCTGGAATCGATGAAAGGAACCAAACCATGAAGCACGTCTTCCGTACCGTCGCCGGACTCGCCATCGCGCTGCTCTGCATCCCCGCCGCCGTACAGGCCCAGGCCCAGGCCAAGCCCGAGGCTCCGAAAGAGGCTCCGCGAGAGGTGAGCAAGAGGGTGAACATCAACAGCGCCGACTCCTCGCAGCTCTCCATGCTGCCGCGGGTGGGTCCCAGCGTCGCCGACCGCATCGTCGACTTCCGCAAGGACAACGGTCCCTTCAAGAAGCCCGAGGACCTGATGCTGGTGCAGGGGATCGGCGAGAAGACCTTCCAGCTCATCAAGCCCTACGTTGCCACCTCGGGGGACACGACGCTCAAGGAGAAGGTGAGCAGCAGCCGCTCCGGCAAGAGCAAGGGGAAGGGCGGCAAAGCCGGCAAGGCCAAGAAGGGCGCCGGCTCGTCCAGCGCCGGGGACAGCCGGTAGCAGAGGGGTGCGGGAGGCGGGGAGCCCATCTCCCCGCCTCCCGCCTTCCCGTCTCTGGAGACCCGCCATGAGGATTTCCTTCCGAAAGGGCTTCACCCTGATCGAGCTGCTCGTCGTGCTGGCGTTGACGGGCACGCTGCTGACCCTGGGAGTGCCGCCGCTCCTGCGCACCACGGACGACCTGCGCCTGCGCATGGCGGCCGGCGAGATCGTCGGCGTGCTGCGGAGCTCCCGCGGCTTCGCCCAGCGCTACGACGCCAACGTGGCGGTGAAGTTCAACACCGGGAAGAACGGCGCCGTCACCTTCGCCCTCTACCGCGATGGCAACGGCAACGGCGTCCTGAACAAGGACATCGCGAGCGGCAAGGACCGTCTGGTGATGCCGCCCCAGGGCCTCAAGTTCCTGGGCCGCGACGTGGTCTTCGGCTTTCCGCCGGGACCGCCGCCGCGGGATCCCGGCACCGGCAAAAAGATGGACCGCCTGGACGACCCGATTCGCTTCAACGACTCCGACCTGGCTTCGTTCAGCCCGCTCGGAACCTCGACGCCGGGCTCGGTCTACCTGCGCAACGGCAGCGGGCACCTGGTGGTCGTGCGGCTCTCCGACCGCACGGGCAAGGTGAACGTGCTCATGTATGACGCCAAGACGCAGAAGTGGCACGACTGATACTCCCTGGCACATCGTTGGCACGCGGCCGTCGCGCGATTGACTCACTCCAAACGAGTGCAGTAACGTCGCCGGCATGGGGGCAATCGTCGTCGTCACCACCGTCGGAACCGAAGAGCAGGCTTATTTGATCGCGCGTGAGATCGTCGCCCGGCGGCAGGCCGCCTGCGTCAACATCCTGCCCGGAATGCGTTCGATCTACCGCTGGAAGGGGAAGATCTGCAAGGACGGCGAGATGCTCCTGCTGGTCAAGACCCTGGAAGGGGAGTTCGAGGCGGTCGCGGCCACCATCCGCGAGCTGCACAACTACGAGCTTCCCGAGATCCTCTCCTTCGGCGTCGCTCGCGGTGAGCAGGGCTTCCTGGACTGGCTTGCCGGCAGTGTCGACAAGAACGCCGACTTCGCCGACGAGGACGACGAGGAAGAGATCGCCTACGAGGACTGAGAGGGTCCCTACCTCAGCGCCTGCTCCAGATCCGCCAGCAGATCCTCCGCGTCCTCGATTCCCACGGAAATCCGCACCATCCCCTCGGTCAGGCCGAGCTCGGCCCGGCGCTCGGGCGGGATGGAGGCGTGGGTCATGCTCGCGGGGTGCGAGATCAGGCTCTCGACGCCGCCCAGGCTCTCGGCGAAGCTCATCACCCGCATGCGTTCGAGCATCGTCTTGGCCGCCTCGAAGCTCCCCATCTCGACGGTGAGCATGGAGCCGAAGCCGTGGGCCTGGCGCTTCTGGATCTCGTGGCCGGGGTGGTCCGGCAGGCCGACGTAGAGCACCCTCTGTACCTTGGGGTGATGAACCAGGAAGTCGACGACGCGGCGGGCGTTCTCCTCGTGGCGCGCCATCCGCACGGCGAGCGTCTTGATGCCCCGCATGGTCAGGAAGCAGTCGAAGGGCGAGAGGACGGCGCCGATCGACTTCTGGACGAAGGCGAACCACTCCGCGTCCTCCGCCGTCGAGGAGATGAGCACGCCGCCGATCGAGTCGCTGTGGCCGCCCAGGAACTTGGTCGTCGAGTGGACGACGAAGTCCGCGCCCAGCTCCAGGGGGCGCTGCAGGCAGGGCGAGAGAAAGGTGTTGTCCACCGCCACCCGGGCGCCGCGGTCGTGGGCGATCGCCGCGATGGCGGCGACGTCGCAGACCTCCATCAGCGGATTGGTGGGCGTCTCCAGGAAGACCATCTTCGTCTCGGGGAGCATCGCCGCTTCGACGGCCGCGAGGTCCGTCGTGTCCACCCAGGAGAAAGTCAGGCCCAGGCGCTCCAGCAGGCGGGTGAAGTAGCGGTAGGTGCCGCCGTAGACGTTGCGCGAGACCACCGCGTGATCGCCGGCCTGGAGCACCGTCATCAGCGCCTGGATGGCCGACATGCCGGAGGCGAAGGCATGGCCGGCGTGCCCCCCTTCCAGCAGCGCTACCTGCTTTTCGAGGGCGCTGCGGGTGGGGTTCTGAACGCGGGCGTACTCGTACTCCACTGTCTCGCCCAGGTGATGCTGGACGTAGGTGGAGGTCTGATAGATCGGCACGGACACCGCGCCGGTCCGGGGGTCCGGATCCTGTCCGGCGTGGACGGCGCGGGTGGAGAAACCAAGATTTTTCGGATCGCCTTTCACAGGGCTCCCTCGCTCGGGTAGACCGTCATTGTATCGAGGATAAGATGCTCCTCGCCATGACCGATCTCCAGACCGCCCCTGCCGCCGTCCAAGATCCCGAGCCCTTCTCTCCCATGCGCTGGGAGGGTCCGGGCCTCTATCTCCTCGACCAGACGCGCCTGCCCGTGGAGGAGGTCTGGATGGACTGCGAGACCCCCGAGCAGGTGGCGGACGCCATCCGCCGGCTGGCGGTACGAGGCGCGCCGGCCATCGGCGTCGCCGCGGCCTATGGGCTGGTGCTGGGGATTCGCACTGTCCGCGATCCGGAGCAGCTCGCCGGCCGCTTCGAGGAGGTCTCGGAGCTGCTGGGGAGCACCCGGCCCACGGCGGTGAACCTGCGCTGGGCGCTGGAGCGGGGGCGGAAGGTCTTTACGGAAAACGCAGCGGGAGGCCCGGAAGCCGTGACGAAGGCGCTCCTCGCCTGGGCTCGCGAGCTGCACGCCGAGGACGTGCGGATCAACCGCCGCATCGGCGACCACGGCGCGCCGCTCTTCGCCCAAGGCTCGCGCGTGCTCACCCACTGCAACACGGGCTCGCTGGCGACGGCGGGCTACGGCACGGCGTTGGGAGTGATCCAGTCCGCCTGGGGTGAGGGGAGGGTGGAGAAAGTCTGGGTGGACGAGACGCGACCCTTGCTACAGGGAGCGCGCCTCACGGCCTGGGAGCTCAAGCGCCTGGGCATCCCCTTCCGGCTGGTGACGGACAGCAGTGCCGGCGCGCTCATGTCGCAGGGTCTGGTGGACGGCATCGTGGTGGGAGCGGACCGCATCGCCGCCAACGGCGACACCGCCAACAAGATCGGCACCTACACCGTGGCCGTCCTGGCCCACCGCCACCAGGTGCCCTTCTACGTCGCGGCGCCGCTTTCGACGATTGACCGCGCGACGCCCAGCGGCGCGGCGATTCCCATCGAAGAGCGCAAGCCCCTGGAGGTCACCGAGGTCTTCGGCACCCGCGTCGCCCCCGAGGACACGCAGGTCGTCAACTTCGCCTTCGACGTCACTCCGGCTGAGCTGATTACGGCGATCATCACCGAGGTGGGCGTGCTTCGGGCGCCGTACGAGCGCAGCATCGCCTCGGCGTTCGAGGGCTGACGGACCTACCCGTAGATTGTCTGGTTTTGCAAAAAGGATGGATGGTGGACCAACTCCGCATGAGTTGGAACTCTCTGGTCTCCTGGGCTGCGGAAAGTCCAGGCCTGGGGACAGGCTGCGGAGGTGGGCGGGTAAGCCTGCTCAGACCGCCGGGAACGACAGCCACGGAAGGCCGTCGATATGGCCGAAGTGGGGATCGGAGGAGATGAGATCCGCGCCTTCCTCCATCGCATGTGCCGCAATCCAGATGTCGTTCGTTGGGATAGGGCGTCCTTTCTTCTGTAACTTGGCAGAAATACGCCCGAACCAATCGGCCGTATCCCAGGTGACCGTCAACAGGCGAACGTGTGGGTCTTCAACAAAGGACCCGAGAGCGCGGGCGTTCTCTTCATACCGAGAGCCGTTCCGAAAGCCGAATAGAAGCTCTCCTATGACGACCATAGACAGGAGCACCTCTTCCGAGTTCCTCACCTGCTCGACGACGAGCTCCTGACCTCGCCGCAAGGCCGAGTAGGCGTTGGTATCGAGGAGGACTTTCACTGCCAGAAGGAGTCGTCGACATGCTCGAAGACTTCGACCGCCTTGAGGACTTCGGCTTCCTGTTCCGCCGACCAAGTGCCGATGAAGCGATCCAGAGCATGTCCGACCGCCTTGGGTGGCTCAAAAGTTTCCTGGTCCTCTTGCTCGCTCGGTGGAACGAGCAGGAGACGCACCGCCGGACCGCCGGTGTTCGTGATGACGACCTCTCGTCCCGCGACCGCCTCCTCGATGAGGTCGCCGAGATGTCCTTCTGCTTCCTTGAGGCTGACTTTGATCACGAGCACAAGAATACCACTCCTGTTCAGGTCTGGGAGCAGATCATGCTGGTGGCGATCCTGAAGGCGGGAACTCCGGTACCCGGCCGGCCGGCGTCGAAGTTCGTCAGCTCAAGTCGCTGACCGGGCGAACGCCTCGCCGCTGCCGGCGAACGGATTACCGCTGCTCGTCCGGCCCGCTGGTGAGCAGGCGCGAAAACAGTACACGCGAGGACCGCCCGGCGAGACCGGGGGTAGAGGGAGATGGTGGAGGTGGTGGGAGTCGAACCCACGTCCGAAAAACGCAACCCAGAAGCTTCTACGTGCGTATCCTTCTATCCTGGTCTCGCCGCCGCGCGCTGGAAGAAGGCCAACCTGGCGCGGAAGCCAGCCTCTAAATATCCGGATGCGACTCGAGGCCGCCGCACCCATTGATCCGCTTTAGCGTCATCCCACCGGGCGCCGCGAATCAAGGCTCCCGATGGCATGTCACGACCCTTTTTTAGGCCGCGAGGGCGAAGTTATCGTTCGCAGTTATAATTTCCGGTGTTACGAGTGGAAGCTCGACACGCTACCGCTGGACCGCTCTGTTTCCCGTCGAAACCGGTACACCCCCAAGTTTGCAAAGAACCGACGCCGAGTATAACCCAGTTGACGGTCAGGATGATTCCCGGGTCGCGACCGGGTCAATCGGGGCCGTCGCGGCCGGCGGCGACGCGGCGACGGCGGTCAGGAACTCGTCCGGCCCGGAGGTGCGCAGGCGCGAGACGACCAGGAACCAGCCGCCCAGGGCCATGATGGCGCCGAACGGAGCGACCGGCATCAACTGCGGGTAGAAGGGCCAGAGCACGGTGAGGACCGCCCCGGCGACGGAGAGGATGAGGATCATCACCGAAGGGGTCTGGACGTAGTAGACCGACTTCTCCGGCCGGAAGACCAGCCGCGACCCGCCCTCGGCCGGCTGCACCTCCACGGGACCGGAGACGAGGCCGCGGCGGATGCCGGCCACGACCGGCAGGTGAAGCCGGCTGCCCGTCATCTCCACCGCCCCGTCCTCCTCCCCGGGCTGGATCTGGGCGCCCCAGTCCTCCGCCGTCTGCTTGAGGGCCGCCAACGCCTGCTCCGCCGGCATGTCGAGGTCGATCACGTGTTCCGCCATTGGGCGGAAGCATAGCCGAACCGGGCTCGCGCACTTCCGCCGGCAGCTCGGGGCGTTCCGCCCCCTCCGTTTCCTGCTCTGGCGCTCGTTGGTGGAGTTCTTCCCCTTTCGAAGGACGGCGCGCCGGAGGCTGAAGTCCTCTCGCCGGTACCGGCGAATGGCTCGCCGCTGCCGGCGAACGGATTACCGCTGGCGGCGAGAGGCCCGCCGGCACCGGCGAGAGAGCTTGAGCTACCGGCGGCAGGCTCGCCGCTACCGGCGAATGGAAAACCGCTGGCGGCGAGAGGCTCGCCGCTACCGGCGAGAAGCCCGGAGCTGCCGGCCGGAGGCCCCGAGTTCCCGCTAGACGGTCCAGATCTGCCTGTTTTAGACTCGCCGCTACCGGCGGAAGGGCAAAAAGCACCGGCCGGGACATCTGTGGTGTGGGCGGGCGACTTCGTCTAGCCGGAGAATGAAAGTCGAAGGCGCCGTTGCCCTTTTGCCCCAAAGGGGCTCAGGCATGTAGCCGGGGGTGGAGCGAAGCGGAACCCCCGGTAAAGGATAGGACATCCTTTTCCAGCCCCAACGGGGCGACGGCATTTTGGTGCTAAGCCGCCGTCGCCCCTTCGGGGCTTTGGGGGGTGTGGGGTTATCGTTGACCCTGGGCTGGCAAACAGCGCCAGCCCAGGGCTACATGCCGTTGCCCCTTCGGGGCATATGACGATTTGCCACGCATCCGCGCGAATGAAAGGGGAACATCATGGGCAAACTACACGTCTTCAACTCGGTCACCCTGGATGGTTATTTTGCCGGCGAGAACGGCGACTTGAGTTGGGCTCACCGTCCCGAGAAGGACGAGGAGTTCGACGCCTTCGTTAAAGACAGCGCGGGCGGCGGGGGCATCCTGGTGTTCGGCCGCATCACCTATGAGCTCATGGCATCCTACTGGCCGACACCCCAGGCGAGCCAGAACGATCCGGCCGTGGCCGAAGGGATGAACGCAAACCAGAAGATCGTGTTTTCGAGGACCCTGGACAAGGCGACGTGGAGCAACACCACGCTGCTGAAGGGCAATCTGGCGGCGGAGATCCGAAAGCTGAAGGAAGGGTCCGGAAAAGACATGACGATTCTGGGCAGCGGCAGCCTCGTCTCGCAACTGGCGCAAGAGGGCTTGATCGACGAGTATCAGATCGTCCTGGTCCCCGTCGTCCTCGGCAAGGGGAGGACGATGTTCGACGGTGTCCAGGAGAAGCTGCGCCTTAAGCTGACGAAGTCGCGGGCTTTTCCCAAGGGAAACGTTCTGCTGCGCTACGAGCCGGCGGCGTGAATTCGCCCTGGGCGATCGATGGCTGTCGTGACGTGGCCAAACCGAATGCGATTCCAGGCGACGTCATCGAGACGGTTTCGCCGGCTTACATTGACTGCGAGAATTTCGGCTGATCCGGACCTACGCTGCCTCTTCGACCAGCAAACCGCCCAGGAACTCCTCGACCGTCGCCATGAAGGTCGGGACGTCGGGGAGCTGGTTGATCGCCTGCCGGAGCTTGCGGCCGTTGGGGAGGCCGTGGGTGTACCAGCCGGTGAACTTCCGCAGCTTGTGGAGGGCGAACAGGGAATTCTCCCGGTCGGCGACCATGCGGAAGTGATCGAGGATCAGGTCCCGGCGGTCGGCCAGCGTGGGCTCGGTGACGTGGCTGCCGGACATGCGGGCGGCGGTCTGGCGGAAGATCCAGGGGTTCTTGGTGGCGCCGCGGCCCACCATGACGCCGTCGCAGCCGGTCTCGGCCAGCATGCGCAGGGCGTCCTCGGGCTCGCGGACGTCGCCGTTGCCGATCACCGGGATCGACAGCGCCTCCTTGAGGCGGGCGAGATGGCTCCAGTCCGCCTCGCCGGTGAACATCTGCCGCGCGGTGCGGGCGTGGAGCGCCACGGCGGCGACGCCGTTGGCTTCGCAGAGCCGCCCGAGGTCCAGGTAGTTGCGGCGGCTGTCGTCCAATCCCAGGCGGAACTTGACGGTCAGCGGGATCGAGATGGCGTCGCGCACCGCGCGGACGATGCTCTCGGCCAGCTTGAGGTCGCCCATCAGGGCTGCGCCGGCGCAGCCCTTGAGCACCTTGTTGGCCGGGCAGCCCATGTTGATGTCGCAGATGTCCGCCCCCAGCTCCTCGACGACCAGGGCGGCCTCGCGCATCGTCGCCACGTCGGAGCCGTAGATCTGGATGGCGAGAGGGCGCTCCTCGGGGCTGAAGTGCATCATCGCCCGGGTGGCCTTGTTGCCCTGCACGATGGCCCGCGAGGAGATGAACTCCATGGAGACGACGCCCACGCCGCCGATGCGCCGCACGATGAGGCGGAAGTCACGGTCCGTCACGCCGGCCATGGGGGCCAGCCAGAGCGGAGGATCGATGTGGAGGGGTCCGACGCGCACCATAAGGCCACTATTGTACCGGAGGCGTCAAGGCCCCGCCTCGCCGTCCCCCCGCACCGTCCGCCCCAGGAAGAGGCTGAGCAGCGCGGCGATGGCCGCCCACTGGAGGCCGCCGGCGAGGAGGCTCCAGAGGAGGAGCGGCTTGCCGTCCAGGTGGAGGAAGGCGAGCGAGATGGGGAAATCCATCAAGGCGAGGACGTTGCCCCGGCCGAAGCTGCTCCACGTCCACCAGGCGGTAAGGGCCGCGAGGGTATGGAGCAGGAAGCCGAGGATCGCGGCGACGCGTGCGGCACGGCCCGAGGGGCGCAGCATCAAGGATCTCCTTCCGCCGGGGTGAAACTTGGGAATCGCGGGGATCGTACCAATCCCGCGCTGTCCCCTTAGCATAGCCCCGGCGTGGACCGGTGCGCCGTGCGGGGATAGGATCAGTCCCGAGCCCCGGCACTCCGGCGCCCGACGACACCCGGCGAATTACCCCTGCGACCTTTTCCAGGAGACCCCTACGAGCGTGACCGCCATCCCTTCCGTTTCCCCTGCTCCGGCCCGGCCGGAGCCGCGCGTCGATCTCGCCGCGGCCCGGCTGCTGGCGCCGCTCCCCTCGGCGTGGCTGGCCGGCCTGGACCTCGATCTGCTGTCGCCGTTGCACTTCCTCGCTCCGGGCAGCCTGCCCTCGTTCACGCCGCCGGCCGTGGACCGGAGCGAGCTCGCCTCCGCCCTTGCCGTGAGCAACCGCGCCTATGGCAATCAGAACGCCGACCGCCTGGCGAAGCTGCTGGCCGACCCGGCCGTACGCGTCGTCGTGGCCGGCCAGCAGCCCGGGCTCCTCGGCGGTCCGCTCTACTGTCTCGCCAAGGCGCTGGCCGCGGCGCGCTGGGCCGCCGCTCTCGAAGCCGCCGGGCAGCCGGCGGTGGCCGTCTTCTGGGTGGCGACCGAGGATCACGACTGGGCGGAGGTCGAGCAGGGGGTGGTGCTCGCTCCCGACGGCGCGCGCGCCTTCAATCTCGGCCCTGACCCCGAGCCGCTGACGCCGGTGGGGATGCGTACGCTCGGCCCCGGCATCGAGGAGGTGCTGCGCGGCATCGCCGAGGCCGTGCCGGGCGAGCGCTACGCCGAGTGGATGCGTACGGTGGCGCAGTGGTACCGGCCGGACGCCCGCTTCGGCGAGGCCTTCTGCCGCCTGATGGCGAACGTCATGGGCGCTCGATGTCCCCTGTTGCTCGACTCCATGCTGCCGGAGCTCAAGGCGGCGCAGCGGCCGTCGCTCCGCCGGCTGGTTGAGCGGCGGCAGGAGCTGGAGGAGGCTCTCATTGCGCGCGACAATCAGGTCAAGGAGCGCGGCTACTCCCTCCAGGTGAGCCCGCAACGGGGAGCGAGCCCGCTCTTCCTTCTCCGCCACGGCGAGCGCCGGCGGATCGAGTGGCGCGACGGCGGCTACGCCCTGCGCGGGCGCGATGAAGCTCCCGGGACGATCGAGGAGCTGCTGGGGATCATCGACGAGAACCCGGCCGTGGTCTCTCCTGGCGTCCTCGCCCGGCCCGCCGTGCAGGACGCCGTGCTCGGCACCACCCTCCAGGTGCTGGGCCCCGGCGAGCTTTCCTACATGGCCCAGGCCGCCGCCACCCACGCCGTGCTGGAGGTGACGCCGCCCTGGGTGGCGCTACGTCCCCAGACTTTGATCCTGGAGGCCAAGCAGGTCGAGCGCTTGGCGGAGGTGGGAATTCCGCTCGACACGCTGCTGGGCGAGCACGCCGGGGTGGACCGCTGGCTCGCGGAGCGCGACGGCGGCGACCTGGTGGGGCCGGTGCGACGCTGCCTGGAAGACTCGCTCGGCAATCTGCGCGGCGCGATCCTGGCCGCCGATCCCAACCTGGAGCGGCCGTTCGAGAAGACGCGGGAGCAGATCCTCCATGCCCTCGAGGTCTTCAGCGAAAAGGCGACGGCCGCCGCGGCGCGCAAGAACGAGGTGGTCGACCGCCGCACCCACCAGCTCCGCGAGGCCTGCCTGCCGCTGGGCAAGCCGCAGGAGCGGATCGTCTCGACCGCCCATTTTCCGGGAAAATATGGCCCGGAGTTCGCCGAGAGCCTGTGGGCGCAGATGGAGCTGGACTCCGCGCACCTGCAGGTGATCGTGCCATGACGTTCTCGACGTTCTTTGCAGGGAGGAAACGATGAAGCTCGACGTGCTGGCGATCGGCGCCCATCCGGACGACGTGGAGCTGGGCTGCGGCGGGACGCTGGCGCGCCTCGCGAGCGAGGGGCGGTCGGTTGGGATTCTCCACCTCACCCGCGGCGAGCGCGGCACCCGCGGCACGCCCGAGGGGCGGCAGGCGGAAGCCGAAGCCGCGGCGGCGGCCCTGGGGGCGAAAGCCATGGACTTCCTCGACTGCGGCGACGGCGGCCTGCGCACCGGGCCGGTGGAGGAGGACTCGCTGATCGTCAAGCTGCGCCTGTGGCGGCCCGACCTGGTGCTGGCGCCCTCGCCCCACGACCGTCATCCTGACCACACCCGCGCCCATGAGCTCGTGGAAGCCGCGTGCTTCTACGCCGGCCTGCGCAACCGGGGCGAAGGAGAGCCCTTCCGGCCGGCCGCGATGTTCGCCTACATGCAGCACGACCTCTTCGAGCCGAGCTTCATCGTCGACGTCACGGCGAGTTGGGAGACGAAATTGGCTTCGCTGAGGGCTTATCGCAGCCAGCTTCATCAGCCCGAGGAAAAGGATGAGGAGAAGGACGGGGCGCCGATGACCAAGGTCGCGTCGCCGGAGTTCCGGCTGGCGGTCGAGGGGCGGGCCCGCCACTTCGGGCTGCTGATCGGCGCCGCCCTGGGCGAGCCCTTCTGGAGCCGCGGGCCGCTCGCCGCCGGCGATCTCCTCTCTCTCCTGCCGGGAGGGGTGCGATGAGGATCGGCATTAGTTGCTACCCCACCTACGGCGGCTCGGGGATCGTGGCGACCGAGCTCGCCATGGCGCTCGCCGAGCGGGGAGACGAGGTCCACGTCATCTCCTACGCCCTTCCCTCGCGGCTGACGTTCCTCAACTCGCGGATCTTCTTTCATGAGGTGGTGACCCCCACCTACCCGCTGTTCGAGAACTTCCCCCCCTACTCGCTCGCCCTCACCACCAAGATGGTGGAGGTGGCCCGCCACGCGCCGCTCGACGTGCTGCACGTCCACTACGCGATTCCCAACGCCGTCTCGGCCGTGCTCGCCCGGGAGATCATGGCGCCCACGCCGCTGCCGGTGGTGACCACGCTGCACGGCACGGACGTCACCCTGGTGGGCAACGACCCGAACTACCTGGAGACCACCCGCTGGGGGGTCAACCAAAGCGACGCCGTCACCGCCGTCTCCGAGTCGCTGCGCCGCACCACCGTCGAGCAGCTCGGCACGCCCAACGAGATCCACGTCATCCCCAACTTCATCGATCCGGCGCGCTTCGAGGCCGCGCGCAAGCTTCCCGGGGCGTGCCGCTGGTCCCAACCCGGAGAGCGGCTGCTGGTCCATATCTCCAACTTCCGTCCGGTCAAGCGGGTGCTGGACGTGATCGCCATTTTCGAGCGGGTGCAGAAGGAGGTCCCGGCGCGGCTGCTGATGGTGGGCGACGGGCCGGACCGTGGCAAGGTCGAGCAGTATTGCCGCGAGCATCGCATCTGCGGCTCCATCACCTTCATCGGCAGCCTCCCCCTGGTGGAGGACGTGCTGGTGGGGGCCGACCTCTTCCTCCTTCCCTCCGAGTCCGAGTCGTTCGGCCTCTCGGCTCTCGAGGCCATGTCGTGCCAAGTGCCGGTGATCGCCTCCACCGCCGGCGGCCTGCCCGAGGTGGTGGACGACGGCGTGACCGGCTTTCTGCGGCCGGTGGGGGACGTGGCGGGGATGGCCGCGGCAGCCCTGCGGCTGCTGGGCGACGAGGATCTGCGGCAACGCTTCGGCGAAGAGGCGCGGCGCCAGGCCGTGGCGCGCTTCAGCCAGGACACGGTCGTGGGTCGCTACAGGGCACTCTACGAGAAGGTCACCGGCCTGCCCTGAGGCTTCTGGAGCATGGGACGTGGGCTCGTACAAGGCCCCAGCCGGAGAATCCAGGGCCGAGATCCGGGAGAAGGGCTCGCGCTTTCTGGCGGTCGTCGGCCCCGCGACGGACGAAGCGGCGGCGAAGGCGGTCCTCGAAGCGCTGGCGCGGCACTATTCCGACGCCACCCATCACTGCTGGGCCTGGCGGTTGGGCGAGCCGCCCCGGGAGCGCAGCGCCGACGCGGGCGAGCCGGCCGGCACCGCCGGGATGCCCATGCTCCAGGTGCTGCGCGGCTCCGGGCTGTCGGACGTGGTGGCCGTCGTCATCCGCTGGTTCGGCGGCACCAAGCTGGGCAAGGGGGGCCTCGCGCGGGCCTACGCCGGGGCGGTGCGGGAGGCGGTCGCGGGATTGACGGTGGTGGCGCGGGTGCCGGTCGTCCGCCTCCGCGTCGAGGTGCCCTACGAGCGGGTGGGGGCGGTGAAGCGCCTGATCCGGCCGCCCGAGGTCGAGCTGGAACGCGAGGAGTACGGCGCCGCGGCACGGCTCGAGCTGGTCGTCCACGAGGAGCGGCTGGCGGCCCTGCGGGAGGCGCTCGCCGAGCTTGGGGCCGGGATGACCCTGGAAGCCGAAAAAGCAAGCAAATTCTAAGAGTCTGACGGCACGCGAGCCGGCTTTTTTCCTGGGGACGCGGGCCTGTATACTCTGTGGCCAGAGGTCCGGCCCTTCCATTTCCTTCCGAAAGGAGAGCTTCCGCGATGAGTGACCCCAACTATCCACCGCCGCCGTCCTATACCCCGCCTCCGCCACCTCCCGGGGCGACGCCGCCGGGTGGCGTCAGCCCGAACCGCGGGATCATGATCGTGCTCTCCTACCTGTGGCTCCTCGCCCTGGTGCCCCTGATCGTCGAGAAGAACGATTCGGAGGTGCAGTGGCACGCCAAGCACGGCCTGGTGTTGACCGCCGCCGAGATCATCCTATGGATCGCCGTGGGGATCGTACAGGTCATCGCGAGCCACGTACCGTTCCTCGGCTGCATCACCTCGATCCTGTGGCTGGTCGTCTGGCTGGCCGTCGTCATCCTCCACATCCTCTGCATCATGAAGGGCGTGAAGGGCGAGCGGTTCCTCATTCCCGGTGTCAGCGAGTACGCCAACCGCTTCTAGTCTCAATCCCGTGGAAAGAGGGCCGCGCGGCCCTCTTTCCACGCCGATCCCCGCCGGTCCGAAGGGAGGGTAGCTCGATTGAGCGTAGCGTCGCCGCCCCCACAGCCCCCGTCCTACGAGTATCCGCCGCCGCAGCAGTCCGCCAGCACCAACGCGATCGTGTCGCTGGTCCTGGGAATCTTGAGCTTCTTCTGTTGCCCGCTCTTTGCTCCCGTCGCCTGGTTCCTGGCCAGTCAGGAGCTCAAGGCGGTCCAGGCAGGAAGCTCTCCTCCCGCGAGCGAAGGAATCGCCAAGGCGGGACTGATCGTGGGGATCATCGGCACCGTATACATGGGTCTGGTGTTCCTGTGGTTCTTCTTCCTGGGCGGCATGGCCATGCTGTCTGCGTTTGCCCACCAGTGAGCGCCGGGCCCGCGCCTGGGCGGCGGCGGGCCTGGTCGGAATCGCCGGGCTCGCCGTCTTCCACGCCTGGACTCCTTCGGGAGATCCAGCTCACGCCGTCTGCCTGCTGCGCCGCCTGTTCCATCTTCCCTGCCCGGGTTGCGGCATGACCCGGGCCTTCGCCGCTCTCGCCAAGGGGGACTGGACCGCGGCGGTCGCGCTCCATCCCCTGGCTCCGGTCCTCGCCGCCGAGCTGGTCCTCGGCTGGGTGGCTTGGGGAATCGCCCTCGCCTCCCGGCGGCGCCCCGCTTTCCGCCTCGACGGCCTGCTCCTCGGCAATCTGGCGGCGCTCGTCGCCCTCTGGCTGGGCCGGGTGGCGACGGGGACGCTGCCGTGGTGACCCTCGCTCCCTGGTCCAGGTCTCGTGAGCTGAAAGCGGGTATCATCCTCCCGGCGGATCCAGACATCCAGGGTCCGACTAAAGATGGAGGAAAGCCGATGAAAAGGAAACTCACGATGTTCCTCGGTGTCGTCGCTCTCGCGGTCGCCGGCAGCCTGAGCACTCCCACGGTGAGCCAGGGCTACATCTGTCAGCCGCCCGGAACCCCGCTTTGCCAGAAGAACTCGCAGTGCGATACCTTCTGCGGCCCGCAGTTCGCCTTCTGCTACCACGGCTGCTGCCTCTGCTCGGGCTAGTCGGCGAGCGCCAGGGGGATCAGGGGCTGGTCGGGACGAACACGGACGGGCAGGGACGGACGCGAAGGAGCTGCCGATTGGGCTAAGCTGGCCCGGATGGATGCAACATCCCGCCGCCGGCTGAAAATCTGGCTTGTCATCCTGGCCGCCTGTCTCCTCCTGGCCCTCGACTTCGCCCGGCCTCCCCGCGATCAGCTTTCCGCCCGCGCGCTTCTCGGCGCCATCCATCTCTATCAGGCGACGCTGTCGCCGCACATGGGCGAGCTCGGCGTCCGCTGCCGGTTCACTCCCACCTGCAGCCACTATGGCGAGGGGGCGATCCGCAAGTACGGCGCCTGGAAGGGGAGCTGGCTGGCGGCGTGGCGGGTGCTGCGGTGCGGCCCCTGGACTCCCGCCGGCACCTACGATCCGCCTTGAAGGGGTATATGCTGCCCCGCGCGAACGGAGAGCTTGAAGAAAATGGACCCCGACAAGATCGACTATCCGGCCATTCTTCAGGAAGCCCTGCGGGATGCCGTGCGGCGAGTCCTGGAGCAGGTCGCCGAGCACGGGCTGCCGGGCGAGCATCACTTCTACATCGGATTCCGCTCGCAGTACCCCGGCGTCGAGGTGCCGCGGTTCCTGCGCGAGCAGTATCCCGAGGAGATCACCATCATCCTCCAGAACCAGTTCTGGGGACTGGAGGTCGACTCCGAGGCCTTCTCCGTGCTGCTGAGCTTCGGCGGCGCGCGCCAGCGGCTCTACGTCCCCTTCGCCGCCCTCACCACCTTCGCCGACCCGTCCGCCGATTTCGGCCTCCGGTTCCAGGAGGCCGGCGCGCCGGACGCACAGGAGAAGCCGGCGCGAGCCGTGGCCGAGGAGCCGAGCCGGCCTGGACCCGTCGCGGTGCCGCCGCCGCCTCCCCGCGAAGGCGACGTCATCCGCTTCGATCCCTCCCGCCGTCGCTGAGAGCGGCGGGTCGAAATTTCCCCAAGGCCCGCCGCCGTTGTAGGGCGAAGAGGGGAACCCGACCATGCGAAACCTGAAGACCCGGATCGCTCTGCCCGCCTTCCTTTGCGCGGCCGCCCTCGCCAGCTTCGCCTGCGGCCGCGGCCAGGAGCAAGCCGGCAAGGAAGCCCAGATCTCCCCGGCGGCGGCTCCCGCGCCTGTGGCGACCCCGCAGCCCCAGGTCAACGAGCTGCGGCCCGTGCCACAGTCGGTGCGGATCCCTGAGCAGCCGCCGCCACCGCCTCCTCCGGTCGCCGAGCCGCGCCCACGGGTGGATTCCCGGGAGAAGGCCCTGGCCGAGCGGGAGGCGAAGATCGCCGCCCGGGAGCGCCGGTTGAAGGAGCGCGAGCAGCAGGCCCGCGCCGCCGAGAGCCGCCCGGCGCCCGAGGCCGTGCGGCCGGAGAACGAAGAGCCCGCGGCTCCCGCCCCGGAGCCGGCCGAGGCCGAGCCTGCTCCGGAAATTGCTCCCGAACCGGCTCCGATGCCCGCCGAGCCTCCCGTCGAGGAGCCGAGAACCGTCGAGGTCAGCGTGCCGGCCGGCAAGGTGGTCGAGGTCCAGCTCAAGCAGCGGCTGGCCAGCAATACCAGCAAGGTGGGGGACATCTTCCGCGTCCAGGTCGCGCGCGACGTGCGGGTGGACGGCGTTGTGGCCATCCCCCGGGGCTCGGAGATCGTGGGGGTGGTCACCGAGGCCGCGCCTCTCCCCCGCATCGGGGGTCAGGCCCGATTGACCCTGAAGCTCACCGATCTGGTGCTCCCGTCCGGCTCCACGGTGCCGATTCACGCCTCCCTCATCCAGGAGACACCCAGCAAGACCGGCCGCGACGCCGCCGTCGTGGGTGGCGGCGCGGCGGGCGGCGCCATTCTGGGGAACATCCTGGGCAAGGGCGGCGGCAAGGCGTCGATCGTCGGAGCCATCGTGGGCGCCGTGGCGGGCGCCGCGGTCGCTTCCCGGACCGGCCGGGAAGAGGTCGTCATCCAGGAGGGCGCGGTGCTGGGCGTCCGGCTGAACAACGCGCTCGAAGTGCAGGCGCGCGCCCGGCCCTGAAGCCGTCCCCGGAACGGCCCGCGCGAGGGGGGCGGGAATCCCTCCCCCCTTCCCTTCGTTCTCATCGTTCATGACTGAAACTTCCGTGGTGGTTCCCCGCCGCCCTGCCCGTCAGGGACTCTTCGGCGGGCAGGTGTCGTCCCGGCGGCGTCCGGTGGAAGAGCCGGAGGAGCGTCCCAAGACACCGCTCAAGCCGCGCACCATCCTGAACGACGCCATCGATCTGGTGAAGGCGCGCAAGGGGCGGCTGGCCGTGGGGTTGCTGCTGATGGGCGTCAACCGCGCCGCGGGGCTCGTCCTGCCCGGATCCACGAAGTTTCTGCTCGACGACGTGATCGGCAAGGGGAACCGCGGATTGCTCCCGATCCTGGTGATGGCCGCCGGTGCCGCGACCCTCCTCCAGGCGGTGACCTCCTTCGCCCTCTCGCAGATCGTCGGCAAGGCCGCGCAGCGCTCGATCACGGAGATGCGGCGCGAGGTGCAGCAACACGTCGGCCGGCTGACCGTCGGCTACTTCGAGCAGACCAAGGCGGGGGCCCTGCTGTCGCGGGTGATGAACGACGCCGAGGGTATCCGCAACCTGGTGGGGACGGGCCTGATCGAGGTGGTGGGCGGCGTCGTGCAGGCGGTGCTGGTGCTGGGCCTGCTGCTCTACATCAACGTCAAGCTGACGGCGATCGCCCTCGTTGTGATCTGCCTTTTCGCCGGCGTCATGAAGTTCGCCTTCAGCACCCTGCGCCCGCTGTTCAAGGAGCGTTCGGTAATCAACGCGGAGCTTTCCGGCCGCCTCACGGAGTCGTTCTCCGGCGTGCGGGTGGTGAAGGCCTACCGGGCGGAGCGGCGCGAGGCCCTGGTGTTCACCAAGGGAGCGCACCGGCTGTACCGCAACGTCGCCAGCACCATGACCGGCCTCTCGGCCATCACCGGCGCCTCGACCCTGCTGTTGGGGGGGATCGGCGTCACCATCATGGGCATCGGCGCCGGCGACGTCCTCGCCCACCGTATGACCGTGGGCGGCTTCTTCTCGTTCACCATGTACCTCGGCATGCTGATCGGGCCGGTGGTGCAGATCGCCAACATCGGCAGCCAGATCACCGAGGCCTTCGCCGGGCTGGAGCGCATCCGCGAGATCCGCAACGAGGTGCCGGAGGACGAGGGCGAGATCACTCGCCAGCCGCTGCCCGCGGTCGAGGGACGGGTCGAGTTCCGCGACGTCCACTTCGAGTACCAGGCCGCGAATCCCGTGCTCAAGGGGATCTCGTTCGTGGCCAAACCGGGCACCTCGACGGCCCTGGTGGGACCCTCGGGCTCGGGCAAGAGCACGCTGATCGGCCTGGTGGCAGCCTTCCACCGCCCGGCCTCCGGCGAGATCCTGGTGGACGGCAAGAACCTAGACGATCTGCGTCTCGGCGACTACCGCTCCCACCTTGGCGTGGTGTTCCAGGACAACTTCCTGTTCGACGGCACCGTGCTGGAGAACATCGCCTACGCCGTGCCTCACGCCTCCGAGGAAGAGGTGTTGCGGGCCGCGAAGATCGCCCACTGCGACGACTTCGTCCAGCGGCTCCACTCGGGCTACGACACGATCGTCGGCGAGCGCGGCATCAAGCTCTCGGGCGGCGAGCGCCAGCGGGTGGCGATCGCGCGGGCCATCCTGGCGGACCCGCGGATCCTCATTCTGGATGAGGCCACCTCGTCGCTCGACAGCGAGAGCGAGGCGCTCATCCAGCAGGGGTTGACGGAGCTGATGAAGGGCCGGACGACCTTCGTCATCGCCCACCGCCTCTCCACCGTGCGGCGGGCCGACACCATCCTGGTGCTGGAGGGCGGGGAGATCATCGAGCGCGGCCGGCATCAGGAGCTTCTCGCCCTCGGCGGGCGCTACCACGCCCTCTACACCCGGCAGTACGACCTCGAATCCAACCTCTTCCGCAACCCGGGAGAGGTGGAGGAGGAGAAGGCCGAGGCGAAGGCGATGGCGACGGGCGACGCCGGCGCCGCCCGTCTGCCTTTGATCCCGGTCTAGCTCAGAACTTGAAGCCCTGCCGCCGCTTGATCTGGAGCGGCTTGTCCTTGCTGCCGAGGTAGGACTCGTGGCCGGAGCTGTCGGTGGCGACGACGTAGAGCTCCACGGTTTCGTTCTGGTGGAAGGCGGGGGGAATCTGTACCGTGTAGTAGCCGAGGCGGTTCTTCTGGAGGGGCAGCTCGCGCATCTTACCGCCTTGCGGGCGCGCCATGAGCTTGACGCTCTTCACCTCGTAGTCGTCGGTGGCGCGGAAGCTCAGCTCGATGACGGTGCCGCGTGAGTAGTCGAGGAGGTAGCCGTCGCGCAGCACGAGCTGCGGCGGGTCCTTGTCGAGCTGGGCGAGCTGGTCTTCGAGCCGCTTGCGGGCCTCGGCGAAACGGGCCGCGAGGTGGGGGGTGGGCTCGACGCCGCTCAGCGACTCCAGGCCGTCGGCGGGTTTCCGGTGGCGCTCGACGTTGGGCAGGGCGGCGAGCAACGCCTCCTGGCGGCTCTCGTTCTGCTGGTCCGCCCGATATTTCGTCACCCGCTCCTTGAGACCCGGCCGGTCGGGCCAGGTGCGCTGGACGGGTTCGAGGCGGGCGACGGCGTCGTCGTACTTCGCCTCCTTGACGAGCCCGTCGGCCTCGGCTTCCAGCGCGGCGGCGGCCTTGCCCCGCAGATCCTCGGGATCGTTCATCTTCGGCAGCCGGGAGTGCAGGTCCGCGAACCGTTCCAGCGCCAGGACCCGGTTGCCCTGCGCCGAGGCGGCGAGGGCCTGGGCGTAGACGTCCACGATCTCCTTGGCGCGGCTGAAGTTGGCCTGGAGCTCGGGCGCCACGGCCGTCGTCTGGCCGCCGCCCGCCTCCACCGCGTTGCGCAGCACCTCCAGGTCTCCCGTCTTGAGCCCGTTTTCGAGGTCCGCCGGCAGCCGCTCCAAGGCGATCCGCGCCAGCGTCTCTTCGACGGCGTCGAGCTGGCGGCAGCCGGCGGGCGGCAGCAGCCCCTTCTCGCCGAAGGGGATGGCGCGGAGGATGCGCCGGGCCTTGAGGTCGTCCCCCTGCGCCAGGGCCATCGTCGCCTCCGCGATCTGCGCCACGGGGGCTTGAGTGGGTACCTTGGGACGAAACGTGGAGACCGGAGCCGCCGGCACCTCGGCCACCTTGGGGTGCCGCACGTACCAGACCGCCCCGGCGATGGCGGCGATCAGGGCCAGCACGGCCAATCCGGCGACGGCTCCCAGGACGACGGGCTGGCGGAACCAGGACGCCGGCCTGGCCGTCGCCGGCTGACCCGGGGCTCCCGCGGTGCCCGATGCGGAAGTGCCGGCCGCCGGCTTCCTCTTGAGGAAGGGGACGACGTTCGCGCCCGAAGCCCCCGCTCCCGGCTTGGGCTGCCGGGGAGGCGGCGCGGGTACGGAGAGCAGGGCGTTCAGGACCTCGTCGTCCACCGAGCCGAGAACGTCCCCTTCCGGAGGCGGGGAGCTGTCGAGCGGCGGCATGTCGAGAGGCGGCAGCGCCCCGGCCGGCAGCACGGTTCCAGGCAGGTCCGCCGCAGGTAGAGAGGAGGACGGCGTCAGGGACAGAAGGGGCGGAGCGGCCTGGAGGGGCGCCGATTCCATGGCGGCAGCGACGGCGGGAAACGCCAGGGCGGGAGCCACCGGAGGCATGGGAGCCGTGTCGCCGATGTGGAGGCCGTCGTCGGTGGTGACGTTCCCGGCCGAATCCGTAAAGGCGGTGCTGGCGATCGCAGGAGACGCAGTGAAGATCGACGGTGCGGGCGCGACGGGCTGGGGAGCCGGTGGCGGCGGCGAGACGACGGCCGCGGGGCGTACCGGCGCCTGGAGCCCGGCCGGACCTCCCAACGCCTGCAACAGGGCCTCGCGGAACTCCCGGGGCGTGGCCCGCTCCGCTGGCTGCTGGCGCAGGCAGCGCTCCAGCACCTGGCGCAGCGCCTCGTCGCTCTCCAGCTCGAAGCTCACGGAGAGCGGCATTTGCACCACGGGCGAGTTGCCGAGCCCCACCGTGGCGCCGAGCGCCGAGCAGGCGGTGAGAGCCAGCGAATAGAGGTCGGCCCGCCAATCCGCCAGCGCGCCCATCACTCCCGCGGCTCCGGCGGTCATCTCCGGCGCCAGGAAGCGGGCGTTCTCGGCGGCGATGCCGGTCACCGCGGCGGCGCCCCGCGGTCGGAAGATCGCGGTACCGAGCCCCAGCAGCTTCACCTGCTCGCCGGCGGGAGTGGCGGCGATGAACAGGTTGTCCGGCGAGAGGTTGAGGTGGGCGCCGCCCTTGGCCGCCAGCACCTCCACGCCGCTCAAGGCCTGCCCGATGATCTTCAGGACGCGGGCCGGCGGCAACCCGGAGAGCAGATCGAGGCTCCTGCCTTCCAGCAGCTCGAGCACGAAGAAGGCACTACCGTCCGGGCTGAAGCCGGAGTCCAGCACCACGGGCAGGTGCGGATGCCGCAGACCGGCGAGCAGGGCCGCCAGCTTCTCGAAATCAGGCGCCGCGGCGGCGAGGCCGGGCGACGGCCCCGCGGTGATCATCTTGGCCGCGACCGTCTGACCCGATTGGAGATCGGTCCCCCGCAGGACCGTCCCGAAGCGGGTCGACCTGAGGATCTTCTGAAGCTGATAGCGGTCGGTGAGCTCGCGAAACTGCATCGCCTCCCCTGCGTCTTCCTGGTACCTTCTTTGAGACAGCGTTAGTATAGAGGAGACTCTATCGGCTTTCTCTCACGAAGTGGAGTTACCGCATGAAGCACCGTTGGCTCATCCTCGCTTCCGCCCTCCTTCTGGCCCTGATCGCCGTCGGCGCTCCGGCCGCGCGGGCTGCCGCCAGCTCTCCCTACGGCATCAACATCCACGCGCCCCAGGGCTCCGAGCTCGCTTCGCAGCTCGACCGGGTGAAAGCGGCGGGGATCGGCTGGGTGCGGATCGACTTCATCTGGGCCGTGGTCCAGCCGGCGGCGGGCACCTGGGACTGGCATCTCTACGATGCCATCGCGAAGGCCGCCAATGCGCGTGGAATCAAAGTCTACGCGACTCTCGCCTATACCCCCGCCTGGGCTACCGACGGCCCGGAGCTGACCGGAATGCCCCGCGATCCGGAGGATTGGTCGGCCTTCTGCTACCAGGCGGCCAAGCGCTATCGCCGCACCATTACCTACTGGGGGCTGTGGAACGAGCCCAACCTCCCCCGCTTCTGGTCGGGTAACCGCGAAGACTATGTCGACTTCATCCTCCGGCCCGGCGCCGCCGCCATCCACGCCGCCAATCCCGCGGCCAAAGTCGGCGGGCCGGACCTCGCCCACGTCACCACTGGCAGCGCGGACTGGTACAACTGGCTGCGGCTGACGCTCCTCGAGGCCGGCGGCGATCTCGACGTCATCACCCACCACGCCTACGACACGGACGGCAGCCGGGGCGTGACCTCGAAGCTGGACTCCAGCACCGTCTTCGCCAATCGCCCGTCGCTCTGGGACGTCGTTCCTCCCTCCGTGCGCGAGGTCCTCAAGACCACCGGCTGGTACCGCGTGAAGCCCTTCTGGCTGACGGAGACCGGCTGGGAGTCGGACCGCGTCTCCGAGGACCGCCAGGCGTCCTACCTCGGCGGCCTGCTCGGCGACTGGTTCGGCGTCAACCGGGACTGGGTGGACAAGATCTTTTTCTACGAGCTCAAGGATGCTCCCGAGAGCTCCACCTTCGGCGTCCTGCGCGCCGACGGCAACCCGAAACCGGCTTACGGGGTCCTGCGCGCCTTCGCCAAGGCCCATCCGAACGGGAGCTGACCCCCGGCGCCCTCTCTCGGATTGCGTCCAGTTGTGATAGCTTCCCGCGGATCTGCTCGCCGGAGCCGTGGATGCATCTGTATAGCAGGGCGTGCCCTGCGGGGTTCCGGCGATTGAGTCGATCTTGGATCTACCTGTCAGCGTGGAGCGGTTCCGACTCGGGCTCGCCGGGTCCTGGATGCCTCAGGCTTAACGCTGGCTGAAAGTCGATGAAAGCCCGTATCGAATCCCATGGGATCTGGAGGAAACATGTCCAAACACAACGTCCTTGACCGGACCGCGCCGACCCGCAGAGGGCGCCTGATGCTCGGGCTGATGGCCCTGCTCGCCCTGCTCGGCGTGGCGCCCGCCTCGGCGAGCGAAGCCGATCTGTTGCTGCCCGATCTTGCGAGCCGCTCGTTCTTCGGCCTCGACGGGCACTCCCTGCTGCTGGGCGGCCTCGTCGTCTGCGTGCTCGGCATGCTCTTCGGGCTGATGATGTACGTCCAGCTCAAGAACATGCCCGTCCATCGCTCGATGCGCGAGATCTCCGAGCTGATCTTCGAGACCTGCAAGACCTACCTGGTCACCCAGGGCAAGTTCATCCTGCTGCTCGAAGCCTTCATCGGCGTCGTGATCTTCGTCTACTTCTACACCCTGCGCGGTTACGACCTGGCCAAGGTGATCACCATCCTGATCTTCAGCCTCATCGGCATCGCCGGCAGCTACGGCGTCGCCTGGTTCGGCATCCGGGTCAACACCTTCGCCAACTCGCGCTCGGCCTTCGCCAGCCTCCGCGGCAAGCCATTCCCGACCTACGCCATTCCGCTCAAATCCGGCATCTCGATCGGCATGCTGCTGATCAGCGTCGAGCTGATCCTCATGCTCGGCATCCTGCTCTTCGTGCCGAAGGATTACGCCGGTCCCTGCTTCATCGGCTTCGCCATCGGCGAGTCGCTGGGCGCGGCGGCCCTGCGCATCGCGGGCGGAATTTTCACCAAGATCGCCGACATCGGCTCCGACCTGATGAAGATCGTCTTCAACATCAAAGAGGACGACGTCCGCAACCCCGGCGTGATCGCCGACTGCGTGGGCGACAACGCCGGCGACTCGGTGGGTCCCACGGCGGACGGCTTCGAGACCTACGGCGTCACCGGCGTCGCGCTCATCACCTTCATCCTGCTCGCCGTCAGCAGCCAGACGGTGCAGGTCGATCTCCTGGTGTGGATCTTCGTCATGCGCATCATGATGATCGTCACCAGCGGCGTCTCCTACCTGATCAACGAGACGATCGCCAAGGCGCGCTACGGCAACGCCGATACCATGAACTTCGAGGCGCCGCTGACCTCCCTGGTCTGGCTGACCTCGATCCTCTCCGTCGTGGTCACCTACGCCATCTCCTACCTGATGATCCCCAACCTCAACGGCGACCCCACCCTGTGGTGGAAGCTGTCGACGATCATCTCCTGCGGCACGCTCGCCGGCGCGCTGATCCCCGAGCTGGTCAAGGTCTTCACCTCGACGGAGTCGGCGCACGTCAAGGAGGTGGTGACCGCCTCCCGTGAGGGTGGCGCCTCGCTCAACATTCTCGCCGGCCTGATCGCGGGCGACTTCAGCGCCTACTGGCTGGGGTTGACCATCGTGGCCCTGATGGGCGCGGGCTACGGCGTCAGCACGACGCTGGGCACGGGCCTGATGATCGCGCCCGCCGTGTTCGCCTTCGGCCTCGTGGCCTTCGGCTTCCTCGGCATGGGTCCGGTGACCATCGCGGTCGACTCCTACGGTCCGGTGACGGACAACGCCCAGTCGGTCTTCGAGCTGTCGACCATCGAGACCCTGCCGGGCATCAAGCAGGAGATCCAGAAGGACTACGGCTTCACGCCGGATTTCGACCGCGCCAAGCACCACCTGGAAGCGAACGACGGCGCGGGCAACACCTTCAAGGCCACGGCCAAGCCGGTGCTCATCGGCACCGCCGTGGTGGGCGCGACGACGCTGATCTTCTCGATCATCGTGGTGCTCACCAACAAGCTGACCCAGAACGTCGACAAGCTCTCGCTGCTCCATCCGCCGTTCCTGCTCGGTCTGGTCACCGGCGGCGCGGTCATCTACTGGTTCAGCGGCGCCTCCTGCCAGGCGGTGTCGACCGGCGCCTACCGGGCCGTCGAGTTCATCAAGAAGAACATCAAGCTCGACGCGGGAGCCCAGAAGGCCTCGATCGAGGACAGCAAGCGGGTAGTGGCGATCTGCACCACCTACGCCCAGAAGGGCATGTTCAACATCTTCCTGACGGTGTTCTTCAGCACCCTGGCCTTCGCCTGCCTGGAGTCGTACTTCTTCATCGGCTACCTGATCTCGATCGCCATCTTTGGTCTCTACCAGGCCATCTTCATGGCCAACGCCGGAGGCGCCTGGGACAACGCCAAGAAGATCGTCGAGGTGGAGCTGCAGGAGAAGGGCACGCCGCTCCATGCCGCCACGGTCGTGGGCGACACGGTGGGCGATCCCTTCAAGGACACCTCCTCGGTGGCCATGAACCCGATCATCAAGTTCACCACCCTCTTCGGCCTGCTGGCCGTCGAGCTGGCCGAGGGTCTGCACACCGAGATGCGGGTGAGCCTCGCGGCGGTCTTCTTCGTGATCTCGACCGTCTTCATCTGGCGGTCCTTCTACGGCATGCGGATCCCCGTCGAAGCGGCCGGCAAGCACTGAGGCCGGATTCGATCGGCAGATCGGCAGTATTGCGGGGCGCTACTTCACGGTGGCGCCCCGTTTTGTTTTTTCGCCGCTGGTGCTTTCTTCGGTCCCTTCTTCGCCTTCGCTGCCGCATGCCGGACCGCCGCCTCGCGGGACTTCCCGGCCCATTCTTGGAAGGTGTCCTCGTCGTCGAAGATGTCGTCGGGCACGGGGTAGTAGGGCATGACGCCCATCGGGCCGTTCTTGCTCATGGGCTGGAAGGGCTTGATCCCTCGCGCCTCGTAGTCCGGCCGGTTGCCGTCGTCCGCCCGGAGCCAGAGAGCGTCGTCGCTCACGATGCCCATCATCAGGCCGTCGAGGTAGATGCCGTAGCCGCCGAACATGAACTTGTAGGACGGCGCGCCGAGCGGCGTCAGGCGGTCCATGAGGTGCTCGCAGAACTCGTTGGTCTTCGCCATTCAGATCTCCCATCAAGGCCGGACTATGATCGGCTTGAAACGGCCTGGAGCCCGATAAGGGATTTCGAAACCTGTTCCCCGCTCTACGAGGCGTGCTTGTTCGAGGATGTTCGGCCACCAGCGCACCAGCAAAACGGCTTGAGACCAGTACTGGAGATTCATCCACCCGTGTCCGAGAAAAAAGGCCGTCAGCCTTGAGTGAGCCCACTCTCTTTTGAGCTCCGGGTGCTTCAAGATCCGCGTGTCGCCGGAGACGATCGTCCAGTCGCCCTCTTCGCTGAGACCGCGAATCCAAGTCTTGTCCGACGAGTTCCGGGGAAACTTGTCCTCCAGATGAACAACCGCATGGCCATCTCTCTCTGAGAGCGCGAGGAGAGCCCGCGCGTAGCGTGGGGACAGGCAATTGTCCAGGAAGAATCTCACGCTGCTTTAGCGCGTAGACCTTCGAACTCCAGGGCGTCTTCCACGGACTTGGAATCGACCATATACCAGCAGGCCACCGCCTGAACCGACCCTTCGGCCCGGAAGGCTCGGGCCAATACGCTGGTCGGAACGGACTCAGGATCGACGATGGGCTGGCCGAAGGCCCGCTCCGGGTCGACGACGACTCGGCGGTCCCTCCCGAGAGGCCACCAGCGGACCGGCTCGATTCCAAGGGCCGAAAATTCAAGCCCCTCGAAAAGGAACGGCTCGACGACGCTCTTGAATTCGTATTGGCTCTTGACGAGATCCAGAAGCGACTCGTCACCGGTCTCCTGAAGGATCTCCGCAAAGATGCTGCGTCCATCGGTCTTGAACCGGCGGGTCGAGAACGGATAGGAGTCGTGGACGATCTCAGAGGCGCATTCCGCCGCCACGCGAATCGACTTCCAACTCACGCCGTGCCGGCGGAAGGCGTCGATGAACCGCACCTCCAGGAGATCCCGGAAGCTGAGGATCAGCGAGTCTTCGGAGGCGAGCTGCCGCTGCCAGAGGGGAGCCGAAGTCCTGGCGGAGCCACCGGAGGTGAAACTGTAGCCCCGAAGCCAGCGACGGATGCGGCTGGACGAGACGCCTGTAAGCCGCGCCGCCTCGGGAACGGAATAGACGCCCATGCCCAGAAGGCTGACTTCTTCACGGCTCCTGCCGTGGGGTAAATGGGGCGAAAGATTCATCGTGTCCTCATTCTACACCCTCTAGATCTCCTCCGCTCCCAGGCCCACCAGCTCCATCAGCTTCAGCGCGTTGACGGTCGTGGCCACTCCGGGGTGCATCACGTAGTCGAAGGTCATGGGTGGAACTTCCCCCGGGTGGAGGGTCTCCCGGAAGTGGACGGGTACGAAGGTGGCCGCGATCTCCGGCACTTCGGCGAGCTGGAGGTCGTGGGTGGAGACGGCGCCCAACGCTCCCTGCTTCAGCAGGTGGAGCACCACCCGCCGTACCGCCACCTGTCGCTCGTAGCTGTTGGTCCCCCGTAGCACTTCGTCCAGTAGATAGAGGAGGATGCCTCCCGCCGCCCGGGCGCGGTCCGCCTCCTTGACGATGTCGCGGATGCGCTGGAGCTCGGCCATGAAGAAGGAGACCCCCTCGGCCAGCGAATCCTCCACCAGGATGCTGGTGCCGAGGGTCACCGGCGGCATCCGTAGCGACCGGGCGCAGACCGGGCCGCCGGCCTGCGCGAGCACGGCATTGATGCCGATCGACCGCAGCAGCGTGCTCTTGCCGGACATGTTGGAGCCCGTCACCAGCAGGAAGGTGCCGGCCGGTCCCAGGGTGACGTCGTTGGATACCCGCTGGCCATCGCGGATCAGGGGATGGCCGAGCCCCTGGGCCGCGTAGCTCGGCTCCCCTTCCGCGACCACCGGGAAGGTCCAATCAGGATTTTCGAAGTAGAGGCTTGCGAGCGCCGACAGGGCCTCGAAGCGGCCCAGGGCGGCGAGCCAGCCGCGGACGTGCGAGCCGGCGTCCCGCTGCCAGCGCTCCAGCAGCGCCAGCACGTGGACGTCCCAGCACAGAAGACCCTGGAGGAGGAGGTGCAGGTAGGCCGAGTGGCGGACGTCCGCGAGCTCCACGCGGCGATGCAGAAGGTTCATCCAGCGATGCGCGGGCTGACCCTTCAGGGTGAGACCGCCGGCGAGGCGCTGCAGGTCGACCGCGGCCCATTGCCGGCTGGCGATCCGCTCCAGGGCGTCGGCGTAGCGTTGGAAGTCGTCCTCACGGGCCTGGGCCTTGTCGAAGACCTCCAGGGTCTGCTTGCGGAGGCGATAACCCATCTGGACGTTGACTACTACCAAGAAGATGAAGACCCCGATGGGGAGAAGCGAAGCCGCCCAGAGGAGAAGCGCTGCCGGGGTGGCGATTCCCAGGAAACGGGCCAGGTTGAGCTCCGAGGGGCGTCTCAGCAGCCAGGGCTCGCTCTCGGCCCAGCCGAAAAACGGCTCCAGGTCGGGAGGCGACTTCTCCATGGGGCGCACGCCCACCTCGACTTGCTGCCGCAGGTCGACCTCGGACGCCAGCTCGGCGACAGCCGCCTGACGGTCCAGGATCTCCGCCGATGGCGCCGGATGCAGGAGCCAGCTCCCCAGCGCCGCCTTGCCGGGCGGGCTGTGGAGGGTTCTCAGGAGCTGAGCGAGGGAGGCACGGCCGGAGAGATTGAGGTCCCGGGCCAGCGCGCGGTCCCCTTCCTCCGGCTCGGGGAGAGAGGCGGGCGGGAGGTGCTTCCAGTCCCGGACCAGCCGCAGGAGCCCCTCCTCGTTGAGCCGCCGCAGCTCGCGCTGGCGCTGCAGCCGCTTGACGATCCGCTCGTGGGGAGGCAATACGGCCAGGAACGCCACCAGCCAGAACCCCGCCCCGGCCCACCACTCCCAGCCCGGCCGGCCGCCGCGGATGAGGATCAGGAGCAGACAGACCGCGAAGACGAGAAACAGGCCGCCGCGGAGAATGGAGAAGCGCAGGGAGATCCCCGCCAGGCGTTTCTCCTCGGCGGCGAAGGCCTCGCGGCGCTCCTGGTAGATCGAGTATGGCGAGCTGGGGGCGGTCATGGCGACAGAGTATAGGAGCGCCCTTCCTCCTCCTATAATCCGGACGCAGGAGGAACGATCATGCGAAGCCGTTCAGCTCTGCCGGTCCTGCTGCTATGCCTGTCCCTACCCCTCGCCGCTCAGTCCCCGGAGCGATTCGACGACAAGATCACCAACGGTGTGCTCGACAATCTTCACCCTACCGTCGGGCTGTTCAACAACGACGGCGAATGCTCGGCGACGCTGATCGGCTGTAGCACCGTGCTGACCGCGGCCCACTGCATCTGCGAGACCTTCAGCGGGCATTCGTTCGGCGGGGTTGCCTGCCAGGCCCGGCAGGATCTCGTGAGGCCAGAGGGCAAGCTCGTTTTCTTTCAGCATGCCGGTCTCTTCACCCTGTCCAGTATCGCTGTGGACCCCGCCTACAACCTCCACTCGGGGGCCGCGGACCTGGCGATCCTTCATCTCTCGACGCCGGTGACGAATATCGCGCCGAGCCCGCTCAACCGGGTGTCCCTGCCGCCGCTGGGACTCCATGGGGAGATCGTGGGGTTCGGCAGCACCCGCACCAACTCCACGGACGACGGCCTCAAGCGCCACGGCTTCGTGACCACTGCGGCCTGCGATCCACCGGCGCAGGGATTCGTGTGCTGGAACTTCAGGAAGCCGGTGGGGGCGCCGGGCCTCAACTCGGACACCTGCTTCGGCGACTCGGGCGGACCGCTCTTCCTCTCGCTCGGCGGGCAGACGGTGCTGGCCGGCGTGACCTCCAGCGGCACCAACGACGAATGCGCGCCGGTCGACAACTCCTTCGACGCCGACGTGTTCGCCAACCTGGCCTGGATTCAAGCCGAGGGCGGCGCCGACATCCAGGCGACTGCCTGTGGCGACGGGCCGCAGATCGGCGGGCCGGGCACCACGATTCTCAATAGCGTCGCCTCGCTCCGGAGAGGTCCCAGCCGGGCGGCGAGCACGGTCGAGGTCCCGGTGGGGACGGCCGAGCTCCGGGTGGCGCTGGCCTCGACCGACTGGTTCTTCAACAGCAACGCCCTCTACATCCGACACGGAGCTCCGGCCTCGGCCACGGCGTTCGACTGCAAGGGCGACGAGCCAAGCGGCCAGCAGTTCTGCAGCGTCGAGAACCCGGCACCCGGCACCTGGTATCTCCTCGCCCGGCATCTTTCGGGACCCGGGAGCACAGTCCAGGTGACCGCGACGCTGATCCGCGCGAGCCCCTGAGAAATTCCAGGGAGATCGAGGGGGTTACATCAGGGCTGAAGGAGGATGTTCATGCGTAGCCGTTCAGCCTTGCCCATCCTGTTGCTCAGCCTCTCCATTCCCTTCTCGCCCCCTCTCCACAGCCAGCCTCCCAAGCCGGTCGACGAAAAGATCGTCAACGGCCTGACGGACAATCTTCATCCCGCGGTAGGGCTGTTCAAAACCAACGGCGGCGAGTGCTCGGCGACGCTGATCGGCTGCCAGACGGTGCTTACGGCCGCCCACTGCGTCTGCACCTTGGCCAACGACACCACTCTCGACGGACCCACCTGCGCAGCGCGGGCCGACCTCGTGACGCCCGCCGGCAAGAGCGTTTTCTTCCAGCATGCGGGCACCTTCACCGTATCGCGGGTCGCGGTGGACCCCGACTTCATTCCGGACACCCAGTCGGACGTGGCCATCCTGCACCTGTCGTCGCCGGTGACGAACATCGCGCCGAGCCCGATCAACCGGGTGTCCAGTCCGTCTCTGGGAATGGCTGGCGAGATCGTAGGCTTCGGAGTCACCCTGGGTAATGCCAGTGACGACGGCATCAAGCGCAAGGGCAACGTCGTGACCGCCGCCTGCCAGCCGCCATCCAGCCGGTTCGTCTGCTGGAGCTTCAACAATCCGTTGGGCTCGCCGGGCACCAACTCGGACACCTGCTTCGGCGACTCGGGCGGCCCGCTCTTCGTTTCGCTCGGCGGGCAGACGGTGCTGGCCGGCGTGACTTCCGGCGGCACCAGTGCCAACTGCCAGCCTCTGGACAACTCCAACGACGACGACGTTTTCACCGACCGGGCATGGATCCAGGCCGAGGGCGGCGCCGATCTGAGCGCGACCTCGTGCGGCTCGGGTCCTCAGATCGGCAGCCCGGGCACGTCCGTCCAGGGCAGCACCGGTACTCTGACCACGAGCCAGAACCAGGTGGCGACCTCGGTCGAGGTGCCGGTGGGCACGACGGAGCTTCGCGTCTCCCTGAACTCGGCGGACTGGTTCGAGAACAGCAACGCCCTCTACATCCGCCAGGGTGCGCCGGCCTCCACCACGGCCTTCGACTGCAAGAGCGCCGTCTTGAGCGGTCAGCAGTTCTGTGACGTTTCGAACCCCGTGCCAGGCACCTGGAACATCCTGTCGCGGCACACCTCCGGTCCCGGGGGCGCCTTCCAGGTGACCGCGTCGCTGATCGGGGCGGTCACCGTCATCCCAACCCCCTGCGTTCCCGGTCCCGCCACTCTCTGTCTCAACGGCGGCCGCTTCAAGGTCGAGGGGACGTTCGACACCGGCACCCAGCAGGGCCAGGCCCAGGCCGTGAAGCTGACGGATGAGACCGGCTACTTCTGGTTCTTCTCGAGCACCAACGTCGAAGCGGTGATCAAGGTGCTGAACGCCTGCACTTTGAATCAGAAGTTCTGGGTCTTCGCCGGCGGCCTGACCAACGTGCAGACCACGATCACCGTCACGGACTCCAACACCGGCGTGGTCAAGACCTACACGAATCCGCAGGGGACGGCATTCCAGCCGGTGCAAGATACGTCGGCGTTCGCGACGTGCCCGTGAGGGTTTAAGGGGAAGCAGCTACCCCCCGCCCTTCACCTTCCCCGCCAGCCGTTCCAGCTTCTTCTTCAGCCAGTCGGAGAAGCGCAGGCCGAACTGCTTCTGTTTTTCCTCGAAGCGGGCCTCGTGCTTCCAGTCGCAGACCTGGGTGGGCTTCTCGCCGGGCAGGAAGACGTCGACGATCTGATTGGGGCAGATGGGGCGGGCGAGCATGCCGCTGTCCCGGCAGACGGTGGCCTTTTCGAGACCCGCGGGCTCCGGGAACTCCGAGGCCTTGACGCCCTGGAAGGAGGCCTTCATGTACTGGCCCCAGATGGGCAGGGCGGCGCGCGAGCCGGAAAGCGAAGTGGCCCGCGGGTTGTCCAGCCCCACCCAGACGACGGTGACGCGGTCCGGGCGGTAGCCGGCGAACCAGGAGTCGCGGGCCTCGTTGGTCGTCCCCGTCTTGCCGGCTAGCGGGCCGGGCACGCCGTAGCGCAGCACCCCCCGCGCCGTGCCCCGCTCCACCACTCCCTCCAGCACCGAGGTGGTGATGAAGGCCACCTGCGGTGAGATGACCTGCTCGCGCTTCTTCGGCTGCAGGTCGCGCACCGGTTTGCCGTCTGGCCCCAGGGCGGCGGCGACCCCGTGCAGGACGGGACGAAGGCCGCCGTTGGCCAGGGTCGAGTAGACGGTCGCCATCTCGCGCGGCGTCACATCGGCGGCGCCCAGGGCCAGGGCCGGGAACTCCACCAGATCGGAGTCGACGCCCAAGCGGTGGGCGGTCGCCGCCACTTTGGGAATCCCCACGTCCATGGCGAGGCGGATCAGCGGCACGTTGCGGCTCTGTTCGACGGCCTTGCGCACGGTGATCGGACCGAGGAACTGGCCGTCGGCGTTCTTGGGCGACCACGGCCCGGCACCCGTCTTGAGCGTCAGCGGCTCGTCCTTCACCAGGCTGGACTGGGAGAGCCGGCCGCTTTCGAGGGCCGTCACCAGGACGATCGGCTTGAAGGAGCTGCCCGCCTGGCGGTGGGCCTGGGCGACGCGGTCGAACTCGCTATGCCCGAAGTCGCGCCCGCCGACGTAGGCGAGGATCGCTCCGGTGTGGGGATCGACGGAGATCAGCGCCGCTTCCAGAGGATCGGCCCCCTTGCGGCGCCCGCCATCGAGCTCCTGGAGGACCTCGCCGGCCGCCTTCTGGGCCAGAGCCTGCTCGCGGATGGAGAGGGTGGCGAAGAGGTTGTAGCCGCGGTTGCCCAGGCGGGTGAGGCCGAAGCGGTCGCGGGCCTCGGCGGCCATGGCGTCCGCGAAGTGCGGGGCTGTTCGGGCGCCGAGGCGCTGAGGCGAGGTTACCATGGGAGTCGCCAGAGCCCGCTCCAGGGCGCCGGCGTCGATCCACTTCAGATCCGCCATGCGTTGGAGCACCTCGTCGCGCCGCCTGCGGGAGCGCTCGGGGCTCGCCACCGGCGAGTAGACGGCCGGCGACTTGATCATCCCGGCGAGGGTGGCCGCCTCCGGCAGGGTCAGCTCCGTGGCGTCCTTGCCGAAGTAGGCCCGGGCCGCGGCGCCGAGGCCGTGATAGTTGACGCCGCTCGCGCCTCCCAGGTAGATGGTGTTCAGGTATCCCTGGAGAATGCTGCGCTTGGAGTGCTGAACCTCGACCGCGACGGCGATGACGGCCTCGCGGATCTTGCGGGTGATCCGCCGGTCCTGGGTGAGGAAGACGTTCTTGACGAGCTGCTGCGTGAGCGTGCTGCCGCCCTGGGCGGCTCGCCTTTTGCGCAGGTCGACCATCAGGGCGCGGGCGATGCCGGTGGGGGAGACGCCGGGATGCCGGTAGAACGAGTCGTCCTCGGCGGCGAGCACGGCCTGCACGACGTGCTCGGGAAGCTCCTTCACCGTCACGGGCCACTTCTCGCGAACCTCCTCGTCGTAATAGGTGGCGAGGACGAGAGGATCGAGCGCCACCGATTCCACGGGCTGGCCGTCGACGCTCAGGGCCGCGATGCGGTGGGCGGCGAAACGGACCAGCACGAGCTGGCCCGGCACGGAGCCCTGGGGGGTCTCGTGGCGGCGGAGCCTCACCACCAGGACGTCGTCGTCGAAGTGGTAGCGGCCGGCGGGCAGGACGTCCTCATCCCATGCGCGGTAGCCCTGCGTCTCGAGCTCGTGGGCGAGCCCCTCGGGCGACATCTCCTCCCCGAGCCGGATCTCCTCGGGCAGGGCGTACAGGCGTGACGGGGAGCTCTCGGGGCCGGCGCCGATGTCGCCAAACGCCTTGAGATAGGGAAACAGCAGCCAGAAGAGGACGACCAGGAAGATGGCTAGGCCGGCGGCGATGACGTAGAGCGTCCGCCGTAGCCGCGGGTGCCTGCGCACCAGCCGGCGCCAGGTCATCAACCGGCGGCGGAATCGGCCTGGGGGCCGGGGAGGCGTCGAGGGCTCGCTCATGGGTGAGCCGATGATGCCACAGTCGGGACCTCCGGCCTCTCCCGGTTCTTCGCGGTTGTCCCGAATCCAGCGCACCCCTACACTAGGAACCAGCCCACTCCAATCCGGGTCTATTTAGAGAGGAATCTCATGCCTCGACACAGATATTTTCTATTGCTAATTCTCGGCTTCCTTGCGTTGCGTCCTTGCGTTGCTTCGGCGCAGACGCTCACCTTCCTCGACGCTCAGGGAGGCGCCCTCACCAAGCCCTACTTCGAAGGGTCGCGGGCCTATCTGCGGGTCGTCGATCCGGGAGCGTCGACGAGCGTCCAGGTGAACGTCTCGGCGGCGATGTCCTTCGATCAGGAGACCCTCGCCCTCGCCGAGACCGGCCCCGGCTCCGGCGTCTTTCAGGGCTCGATCGCACTCTCGAACGCGGCGCCCCAGCCGGACGGCGTCCTGGAGACCTCGCGCAACGTCAACTTCTACCCCTGGACCTTCGACACCCTGACCGCCACCTACGGCGTGGCGACGGTGAGCGCAGCGATGGTGGGCTCGACCGTGACGGCGACGAACGCCGGGGGCACCCCAGTGACCACCTACGTCATCGGCGACCGCATCTACATCCGCGTGGCGGACGCCCTGGCCGACACGACTTCGGGGGTGGACACCACGACGGTGAACCTTCTTTCCTCGGTCGGCTTCATCGGCGAGTACGAGCCGGTCTCCCTGACCGAAACCGGAGCCACCACGGCGGTCTTCGAAGGCTCGATCCCCATGGTGCAGAGCAGCGATCCGGTCACCCACGACGGCACGGTCGAGGTGATCCCTGGCAGCTCGCTGCGGATCGAGCACGCCGACGCCAACGGGCAGACCTACTCGGTGATCGAGGCCCTCCGGGTGCTGGGCAGCCAACCGCCGTCGATCGCCTGGGTCGACGACTACGACCAGCCTCTTTCGCAGGTCTATGAATTTTCCTATCCACGCCTCAAGGCGACGGACGGCGCGGCGGCGGGCCAAGGCTACCTCAATATCCAGATGAGCTCGGTCCTCGCCGGCGACCAGGAGTCGGCTTCCCTCTGGGAGGACACCTTGAATCCGGGAGTCTTCTACGGCGGAATGACGATTTGGCCGCAGGCCTACGGCTTCCCGCCCAGCTCGAACGGCCGGCTCGACGTCACCGTAAATCCCGGCCCACCCGTCCAGCGGGACACCGCCGTCGCCCGCTTGGAATGCGCCACGCCGCCCTGTGCGACGGCGTCGGCCGGAGTCGTCGGCTCGACGGTCCGCTTCACCGACGACCAAAGGGCCGACGTCAGCTTGGCCTTCATCGGTACCGCGGTGTATGTCGAAGGGGTCGATTTCTACGTCGGCCAGTCGCGCTTGGCGACGGTCACCAGCTCCTCCGGAGACAGCGAGACGATCTATCTCAACCAGCTCCTCAGCGGTCCCTACCAGACCCCGGTCTACGGTCACCGGAGCGGTATCGTGCCACTCCAGCCCGGACCGGTCGTCCAGGAAGACAGCCTGCTCCAGGTGAGCGACGGCGACACCGTGACGGTGACCTACCCTGATCCGTCGGGGTACGGTTCATCGACCGACACGGTGACCGTCGCCAGCCAGCAGGTCGAGTTCCTCGACCGCTCCGGGAATCCGGTCTCCTCGATCCTCGCCAACGGTCCTGTCCGGCTGCGCGTCACCTATCCGGCCGGCAACACCAGCCCGGGCACAGCGGACAGTCTGACGCTCAACGTCCTCTCGTGGGACAGCTTCAGCAACGTTTTCGACACCGAGCCCGTGTCGCTCTTCGAAACGGGACCCGCCACCGGAGTCTTCACCGGCGAGATCCAGAGCCGGATGGGCAGCGCCTCCGGACCCAACGGCACCCTCGAAACCTCGAACTACTATCCTGAATACGATCGGATCGAGGTCACCCTGGGCTCGGCGAGCTTCTCGGTCAACATCCTGCCGGGCATCGTCCGCTTCGTCGATGCGTCCGGCGTGGATGTCACCGAGGTCATTCCGGGCGCCAACCTCTACGCCCAGGAGGAGATCGAGTCACCGTATTGGAGCCCGAATTTCCCAGACACGGTCTATCTCTCGTTCCGCAACCTCACCACGAACGACGAGGAATTCGCCGCGCTCACGGAGACCGGCCCCGACACCCGGGTCTTCCAGGGCTTCATCCCCACCGCTCTCGCCGCCAACGCCGTGCGCTACGACGGTGCGCTCCAGGTGCGGCCCGGGGAGACGATCCAGGCCAACGCGGGGGGGAGCTACGGCACGTTCACCGATGAGGTGGTGGCCGTCCAGGGCGGTCTCACCAACCTGCCGCCGGTGGCAAGCTTCGACACCTTCACCACCAACGACAACCAGAGCACCACGTTCTCCGTCACCGCCAACGACACCGATCCGGAGAGCCAGCCGATCACGCTGGTGTCGGTGACGCAAGGGGTCCTCGGCTCGGTGTCGATCGTCGATGCCGCCCAGGGAACGATTCTCTACACGCCCTCCGGCCTGTACAGCGGTTCCGACTCGTTCACCTACACCATCACCGATTCGCAGGGTGCCACGGCGACCGGCACCTGCGCGGTCGAAGTCCTCCACGTCAACCGGCCGCCGGTGGCGGTCAACGACACGGTGACGCTCGCTGAGGACGCCGCGGCGTTCTTCGACGTGCTGTTGAACGATAGCGATCTCGACGGAGACACGCTGGTGGTCTCCGGCGCCACGGCGGGAGCCCATGGACAGTTGGCGGTCGTCTACCCCTCTCATCTTTACTATCAGCCGGCGGCCAACTACTTCGGCACCGACACTCTCACCTACACAGTTGCCGACGGCCACGGCGGCACAGCGACCGCCACTGTGAATGTGACGATCACTCCGGTCAACGATCCGCCCGTCGCGGTGGCCGATAGTCGATCGGCACCTGAAGACACGGCGATCACAATCAACGTTCTGACGAATGACAGCGACATCGACGGGGACACCCTCGCGATCATTGCTGTTATTCAAGGCGCGCACGGGACGGTGGCGTTCACCAGCACAAACGTTACCTACACACCTGTAGCGAACTATAACGGCTCTGATTCCTTTACTTACACGGTCAGCGACGGTCACGGAGGAACCGCGAGCGCGACGGTTTCGATGACCGTGTCAGCCGTCAACGATCTACCCACTGCGGCAGGCGACTCCGCAACGACTCCTGAAGACACCGCGAAGACGATCAACGTTCTAATCAACGACAGCGATATCGATGGCGACACCCTGACCGTCACGGGAGTCACTCAGGCCACCCACGGAACGGTGACGTTTACGACTACGAGCGTCACCTACACCCCGGCGGCGAACTACAACGGCGCTGATTCCTTTACGTACACGATCAGCGACGGTCACGGCGGATCGGCGACTGCAACGGTTTCGATGACTGTGTCGGCGGTCAACGATCCACCCACTGCGGCCGGCGATTCCGCATCGACACCTGAAGACACCGCCGCGACAATCAACGTTCTGACGAACGACAGCGATATCGACGGAGATACCCTCGCGATCTCTGCCGTCACCCAAGGCGCACATGGAACGGTGGCGTTCACCGCCAGCAACGTCACCTATACACCGGCAGCGAACTACAACGGCGCAGATTCCTTTACCTACACCATCGGCGACGGTCACGGAGGATCGGCCACCGCAACGGTTTCGATGACCGTGTCAGCGGTCAACGATCCACCCACTGCGGCCGGCGATTCCGCAACGACGCCTGAGGACACCGCCGCGACAATCAACGTTCTGACGAATGACAGCGATATCGACGGAGACACCCTCGCGATCTCTGCCGTCACTCAAGGCACACACGGAACGGTGGCGTTCACCGCCAGCAACGTCACCTACACACCGGCAGCGAACTACAACGGCGCAGATTCCTTTACCTACACCATCGGCGACGGTCACGGAGGATCGGCCACCGCAACGGTTTCGATGATCGTGTCAGCCGTCAACGATCCACCCACTGCAGCCGGCGACTCCGCAACGACTCCTGAAGACACCGCGGCGACGATCAACGTTCTGACCAACGACAGTGATATCGACGGTGATGTGTTGACCGTCACAGGGGTCACTCAAGGTACGCATGGAACAGTGACGTTCACTGCAAGCAACGTTACCTACACACCGGCAGCCAACTACAACGGCGCAGATTCCTTTACCTACACGATCGGCGACGGTCACGGAGGATCGGCCACCGCAACGGTTTCGATGACCGTGTCAGCCGTCAACGATCCACCCACTGCAGCCGGCGACTCCGCAACGACTCCTGAAGACACCGCCGCGACGATCAACGTTCTGGCGAACGACAGCGACATCGACGGAGACACCATGACCGTCACCGGTGTCACTCAAGGCACGCACGGAACGGTGGCGTTCACTGCAAGCAACGTTACCTACACTCCGGCGGCCAACTACAACGGCGCCGACTCGTTTACGTACTCGATCAGCGATGGGCACGGAGGATCGGCGACCGCAACAGTTTCGATGACGGTCACCGGCGTCAACGATCCGCCTGTCGCGGCCGGCGATTCCGCATCGACACCTGAAGACACCGCGGCGACGATCAACGTTCTGACGAATGACAGCGACATCGACGGCGACACTCTCGCGATCACTGCCGTTACCCAGGGATCGCACGGAACGGTGGCGTTCACCGCAAGCAACGTTACCTATACACCGGCAGCCAACTACAACGGCCCTGATGCTTTTACCTACTCGATCAGCGACGGTCACGGAGGGTCGGCCACCGCAACGGTTTCGATGGCCGTGTCAGCGGTCAACGACGCCCCCGTCGCGGCCGGCGATTCTGCAACGACGCCAGAGGACACCGCGAAGACGATCAGCGTTTTGACGAACGACAGCGACGTTGACGGAGACACCTTGACCGTTACAGGAGTCACTCAAGGCGCACACGGGACCGTGGCGTTTACCGGCACGAACGCCACCTATACGCCGGCCGCCAACTACAACGGTGGGGATTCGTTTACTTATGCGATCAGTGATGGGCATGGAGGATCGGCGACCGCTTCGGTTTCCATGACCGTCGCGGCCGTCAACGATCCGCCCGTGGCAGGCAACGACAGCGCGACCGTCAACGAAGGATCGAGCGTCATCATCACCGTCCTTGGCAACGACACCGACATTGAGGGCAACGCTCTAACCGTCACCACCGTTTCGAGCCCGGCCCACGGCACCGCCAACCGCAACGCCGACAACACGATCACCTATGCCCCCTCGGCAACCTACAGCGGCGCGGACAGCTTCACCTACACGGTGAGCGACGGCGCGGCGACAACGACCGGGACCGTGACGGTCACCGTCAAGGATCTGGTCAAGAACGTCGCCCTCCTCGCTACCCACAGCCTCTGGATTCAGACTGGCGCGGACGTGCTCTCGGGCGACGTCATCGTCAACGCCGCCGGCACCGCGCCTTTCCTGAGCTCGACGGAGCTGAGCCTCGCGAGCGGCGTGACGACGGCCTCGGGTTGGGACGTCGAGGCCAACCGGGTGACCGTCGCGTCGACCGCCGTGGTGGCGAGCGACGTGTACTCGAACCAGCTCTTCAACAGCGGCACGGTGAGCGGCGCGCAATACTCTCCGCTCTCCCTCCCGGTCTTCGCCACTCTCCCCACTCTTCAAACCGGCACGCCCAACAGCACCGACGTGAGCGTCGCCACCAATGGCACTCGTACCCTGGCGCCCGGGACCTATCGCGATCTGATCGTTGGGAAGAAGGGGACCGTCACCTTCAGCGGAGGTGTCTACGTCTTTCGCTCGCTCCAACTGAGCAGCGAGGCCAAGCTCTTCTTCTCGGCGGCGAGCACCGTCGTGGTACAGCAGAAGGTGAGCGCCAGCAACCTCGTTCAGATCAAGCCGGGCACCGGCTCGACCGCCACCGCGGCGACAATCGTCTTCCACATCGCCGGCGTCAACGGCACCGGCGGCGGTCTCGCCGAGACTCCAAAGGCCGTCGAGATCGGCACCGACAGCACCATCTCTGCGAACTTCTACGTCCCCAACGGAATGCTCTGGCTGAAGGATCGCACGGTCGCCACGGGAGCTTTCATCGCCCGTGACATCCAGGCCAATCCCGACGTCCAGGTCACTCTGAGCAGCGCCTGGTAGTCCGGTAAGGATTCGAGTCTCCCTCCCGACGCCGGGAGGGGGCTCGTCGTAGGTGCTCTACGGCAACGGCAGCAGGGGCGACCAGCCCCACTCGGGCCGCTCGCCGTCGCCCCCGGTCGGTCCCATCTCCTGCTTCTCCGTCATCAGGTCCAGGGGTTCGGCGGCCTTGCGCAGGCTGTCGTACTCCAGACGGTTGCCACGGACGGCGTCCTCGATCCACTCAGGTCTGCGCTCCGCGGCGAGATCCTCGGCGGTGTCGAGAGGGAGAAAGAAGGCATCTGTGGGATCGGCGAGATACCCGCGCTCGGCGGCGATATGGGCCAGCGCGCGGTAGATCGGCGCGAGTTGGGTGAGGCCGGCCCGCCAGGATTCGCGGAAGCGGCCCCGGTAGCGGTCGTACCCCGGCAGAGGATGGCGCTCCAGCGCGTGCCGGGCGGCGCTCGCGAGATCCGGCTCCTCCTCCCAGGAGGGCGCCAGGAGGTCGAGCACGCCGAAGCGCCGGAGGTCGCCCCGGCCGCGGGTGCGCAGAGTCCAGGCTCCCTTGCTGAGCGCGGGAGGCACTTCCTCTCCCCGCGCGCGCAGAGCTCGCCGGTCGAGCGCCGAGGCGAGATCCGAGAGAAGGGCGTCGTTGGTGCGCACGAGCACCCGGGAGACGCGGTCCCGAAAGAGGCTCCAGAGCGCTTGGGGAGACTCGCCGCCACCCAGGGCCGTGCCCCTCGACGGCACCCGGAAAGGGAGAAGGCGAACGCGGTGGAACGACAGAGCGGCGGCCAGGGCGCGGGACTCCGCCGGCCGGTCGCCGGCGCCCCCCGGCTCCAGCAGGGCGCCCACCACGTCGGCGCCGCCCGGTACCGGCAGTAGCAAAGAGCGCAGCGCGCGGGCGTCCAGGTAAGGTCGCAGGCGGATGATCTTCACCGGCGGCGTCTCGGGCAGGGGAAGGCCCAGGTGGTAGAGCGCATAGCGCAGGCCGGTGCCCACGGCGTAGCGCAGCAGGGTGATGCCAAAGTGGGAGAGAGGCGGCACCGGGCCCGGCATCAGCAGGGAGCGGCTGTAGGCGGGCCGTGCCTCGGGTACGGCACCCAGCCAAGCCGGCGGGTAAGTGCCGTCCCCAGACCCTTGATCGCTTCGAGAAGTCATCGTACGCCCCGAGTACCCTACCATTCTCGGATTCAGGCCGCGATAGCGGGCCGATCGAATTTTCCCTTCAAAGTGAAAGCGGTGTAAGCTCTCCGCAAATTTAGCTGTCGTACCAACTCATCTGCGGCTGTGGCGCCGATCGGTGAAGGAGAAGGGGCTAGGGCGTTCGCCGCACAGACTGCGGAGGTCGTCGTCATGAAAGGCAAGTGGATGTGTCTCCTCCTGGCCCTGGCCCTCATCTCGTTCGGCGCCCAGGTGGCGCAGGCGCAGGGGACTGGGAAGATCGCAGGGAAGGTCACGCGGACGGACGGCGCGGGCCTGGCGGGCGTCACGGTGCGCGTTCAGTCCCTCGACCGGTCGGTGCAGACCGATGCCACGGGCGCCTACGTCCTGGAGGGCGTGCCGCCCGGCACCTATGAGGTCACCTTCAGTCTGAGCGATCACTCCAAGACCGAGGCGGCGGTCGCCGTGGCTGCCGGAGCCGAGCGGACGCTGAACCAGAAGGTCGACTGGGATCTCAGCTTCGCCGAGACCATCACCGTGTACTCGGTGTCCCGCAAGGCGGAGCGGATCACCGAGGCGCCGGCCGCGGTGACTGTGGTGCCTGAGGAGGAGATCTCCATCCAGGCCCCGACGGGCCAGGTCCCCAAGCTGCTCGAGTTCACGCCGGGCGTCGACTTCACCCAGAGCGGCCTCTACGACTTCAACTTCAACGTGCGAGGGTTCAACAGCTCCCTCAACCGCCGCATCCTGACGCTGATCGACGGCCGGGACCCCTCGGTGCCCTTCCTGGGCGCCCAGGAGTGGGCAGCAGTATCCTTCCCCATGGACGAGCTCGCCACGGTGGAGCTCGTGCGCGGACCCGGCTCGGCGCTCTATGGCGCCAATGCCTTCAGCGGCGTCCTCAACATGACGACGCGGTCGCCGCGGGGCAACACGGGGGGCAAAGTGCGGCTGACCGGCGGCGAGCTGGGCACCGGCCGAGGCGACGCCCGATACTCCGCAGCGCTGGGAGGCGATTGGTACGGCCGGGTGGTCGGTGGCTACCAGAAGAGCGACGACTTCACCCAATCGCGGAATCAGAAGGTGGAGTACTCCTCGTTCTGCGCCACCGCCGGGCAGACCAACTGTCTGCGGCGGGAAGCTCAGGGGCTGGCTCTCGACCAGGTGAAGATCGGCTACGGCGGCCTGCGCCTCGACCACTATTTCAACGACGCCCAGGTGCTGACGATCGAAGGCGGAACCGCCAACCTCGAAGGGCCGACGTTCCTCACCGGCATCGGCCGCGTCCAGGTGACGGACGCCAAGCGGCCCTGGGGCCGGCTCAACTTCAACACCCTGCACTGGAACCTCCTGGGCTACTACGACACGCGCAAGGCCGAGAAGCAGGTGGCCCTCTCCTCCGGCGCCCGGCTCTTCGAGGACTCCTCGAACCTGCATGGCGAGCTCCAGGGCAACACCGGCTTCGCGGGCGACAAAGGCTTCCTGGTGGGCGGCATCGCCTACCGTAAGCAGAAGGTGGACACGGCCGACAACACCGGCTTTCAGACGCTGATGGACTCCGCCAAGGACGAGCACTCCGAGGCCATCTTCGGCCAGGTCGAGTACAGCCTCACCTCGGCCCTCAAGGCCGTGGTGGCCGCCCGGGTGGACGACAGCACCCTGCACGACCGCCAGTTCTCGCCCAAGGGCTCGCTGGTCTGGGCCGTGGCCCCCACCCAGACGCTGCGCCTCACCTACAACAAGGCCTTCCAGGTGCCGAACTACTCGGAGTTCTTCCTGCGCGCGCCGGCGGGAGCGCCGATCACCGCCTTCGCCCCTCTGGAGGCCGCGCTGGCACCGTTCCTCGGCGGGCAAACCCTCGGCCTGAGGAGCATCCCCATCCTGGCTCGCGGCAACAACGACCTCGGAGTCGAGAAGATCCGCAGCTACGAGGCCGGATACAGCGGCATCTTCGGCGGCAAGCTCTACCTCACGGTCGACTATTACCAGAGCCGGCTTGAGAACTTCGTCACCGACCTGCTGCCCGGGGTCAACTCGGCGTTCACGCCGTACGCTCCGCCGTCGTTCCTGCCGGCCTCCGTGGCCCAGACGGTGCTCGCCACCCTGCGTGGCGGCCTGGGGCCGAACTTCGCCGGCCTGACCACCGTCAACGGCCTGCCCGCCCTGGTGTTCTCCTACGCCAACGCCGGCGTCGTGGACACTCAAGGGATCGACGTGGCGTTCAACTACTACGTCAACGACCGGGTGCTGGCGGATCTCAACTACTCGTGGTTCGACTTCAAGGTGAAGTCGAAGAACGTGAACGACCAGCTTCTGCCCAACGGGCCGGGCAACAAGGCGTCGGGCGGCGTCTCCTACCGAGGCGACCGGTGGAACGGCTCCGTGAAGGTCCGCTGGGTGGAAGACTTCCCCTGGGCAGCGGGCGTGTTCGTGGGCGCCGTGCCGTCCTACACCCTGGTGGACCTGGGGGTCACCTACAAGGTGTCCAACAACTGGCAGATCGGCCTGGACGTGAACAACCTTCTGGACAAGGAGCACTTCGAGTCCTTCGGAGGCGACCTGCTGCGTCGCCGGGCGCTGGCGCACGCGTCCTACTCCTGGTAGGGCGGATCTGGGGCGGGAGGGCCGGGGGATTTGACTCATCCCCCGGTCTGCCCTATATTCTCCACCCTGCGCGTTTCCGTCGGGGCGTAGCGCAGCCTGGTAGCGCACCTGCCTTGGGCGCAGGGGGTCCCCAGTTCAAATCTGGGCGCCCCGATACCGACGGCGCACACGGCTGCCTGTAGCTCAGTTGGATAGAGCGGCGGCCTTCTAAGCCGCGGGTCGGGGGTTCGAATCCCTCCAGGCAGACCAACCTTGTAGCCGCGAACGTCGGGCGATCCTCACGCCCCGCAACGAACGCGCCCTTAGCTCAGCTGGATAGAGCGACAGCCTCCGAAGCTGTAGGTCAGAGGTTCGAATCCTCTAGGGCGCACCATTTAACCCGTCTAGAATCAAGAGGTTGCGGGCAGGGCTCGAAAGCCGCTCCGGGGTGCTTTGTGCTTTGGGGCGAATATGGGGACCACTGGTGCCTGTGCCTTCCCCGTGCCGGCTGGCCGTCCGGCCTTCTTTTCACTTCCCCCCGGGAGACGTCGTTGTCGGCCTTTTGCGAGGGCCGCCCTCTTTGTCTTCCCCCTTCCCCCGGCTCTCTGGTGTTGTAAAGCCAGACTTGACACGTCTGCTGCATTTCGCCTACCCTAGTCCAGGATGATCCGGAGCTTTCAGCACAAGGGGCTTGCGAAGCTCTGGAACGAGAACGATCCAAAAGGGGTGAGACCCGACTTGCTAGCCCGCGTGCGAGGGCGACTGACGGCCCTCAATGAGGCGCAGGAGTTGCGAGAGCTGAACATGCCGGGATGGGGATTTCACCCGCTTCAAGGTAAGCCCACCCGCTTCGCACTCGCGGTCAACGGCCCGTGGCGCATTACCTTTGAATGGGAAGACGGCGACGCCTTACGGGTAGACCTTGAGCAATATCATTGAGGAGTAGAACAATGCCTGAGTATTCTGCCAAACAACCCCCCCGGATGGCGCCCGTGCACCCGGGCGCGATCCTGCGCGATGATGTGCTCCCGGCGCTTAATCTCACTATTACCGAAGCGGCACGGCAACTCGGCGTCTCTCGGCAGATGCTGCATTCGATCCTTGCCGAACGCTCGGCCGTCTCTCCGGAGATGGCGGTGCGCCTTGGACGGTTTTGCGGCAACGGTGCCGGCTTCTGGCTTCGTATGCAGACGGCCCACGATCTGTGGCACGCCGAGCGGAAGCTGCGCGACGAAATCCAAAAGATCCCTGAGCACATCGCCGCGTAAGTCGTGCCGAAACTCGATCTCGAATCGTGACAGTGCTTGACACACCCAGGCTCGGCTCCAAGGCTGTGCTGGTGGCCTGAAGAATCTTCCGCCCCGACCGACTCTTCCAGCGCTCGCCTCACCTTTAAAGATAGAGGCGGGTATCCCGCCTGCTTCAACGGCTGTGGCGGCGATCACTCGTGCAACGTGAGCTGTAACGACGATTACCACTGCTGTCTCCGGACCTGCAATCCCACCGGACCGCAGTGCTTCTAGGCTGGATACCTTTTTCGCCCGCGGATGACAGAACACCGTAAGGGGACGACGGTTCTTCGTCCGCGGACGATGGGCCATCGTCCAGGATAACGAACCATCGTGCGCGGCGCATTTCCGTCGTCTCGAGACGACGTTTCGTCGTCCGCAGGTTACGGTTCATCGAGCGCAGTCGACGAACTGTTGTCCACAGACGGAAGACCGTCGAGCGTGTCCCATTTCCGTCGTCTCGAGCCGACAGTCCGTCGTCCGCGGTCTACGGTTCATCGAGCGCAGCCGACGGACCGTTGTCCGCAGCCGAAAAACCGTCGTCCGCGGTCCATTTTCATCGTCTCGGGACGACGAACTGTCGTCCGCGGACGAAGTTCCGTCGAGCGCATCCCGTTTCCGTCGTCTCGAGCCGACGTTCCGTCGTCCGCAGTCTACGGTTCATCGAGCGCAGCCGACGAACCGTTGTCCGCAGCCGAAAAACCGTCGTCCGCGGACGAAGTTCCGTCGAGCGCGTCCCATTTCCGTCGTCTCGAGCCGACAGTCCGTCGTCCGCGGTCTACGGTTCATCGAGCGCAGGCGACGAACCGTCGTCCACAGCCGAAAAACCGTCGTCCGCGTTCCATTTTCATCGTCTCGAGCCGACGAACTGTCGTCCGCGGACGAAGTTCCGTCGAGCGCGTCCCAGTTCCGTCGTCACGAGACGACGTTCCATCGTCCCCAGTCTACGGTTCATCGAGCGCAGCCGACGAACCGTTGTCCACGGACGAAAACCCGTCGTCCGCGTCCCGTTTTTATCGTCTCGGGACGACGAACCGTCGTCCGTGGACTATGGACCGTCATCCGCCGTTGTCCGAAAGGGGCTACGGCCTGTCGAGCGTAAAGCTCAGATCACCCTTCGCGTCGACTCCGACGTCTTGGAGTGGTTCCGGGAGGAAGGGCCGGGGTATCAGAGCCGAATGAATGCCGTCTTGCGAGCCTACAAGCAGGCCCACACAAGATAACCATCTTCTGTCCGGCGACTCGCCGGCGCGAGGGAGGTCGGCGCGGCCGTTCGACTCAAGCGAACCGCCGCGCGGTAGGGAGAGCTCGGGCGAATTGAAGATAGTTGCTCAAGGCGCGACGTCGATCAACGCCGTGCCTAGATCGCATTGCCCCCAGTAGTTACAGATTCTGAAGGTGAAGCTATCCTGGCCGGTGAATCCCGGTTGGGGAGAGTAGAAAAACCACCCACCGCTAGCAGTACCGACGCCTCCATGGCTGGCGTCGCGGACGACCGAGTTGGAGGAGAGGAGAATCTCGCCGACGTCGCCGATGAATGGTTTGACATAGACTCCAACGCCTTGAGTGGTGTAGGCGACGGTGGGGTGCCTTTCGCCGCACCAAGGAACGTTAGGAACAAATACGCCGGTTGTGCAGCCACAGTTGCAGAGAATGCACCAGCAATCGCCATCGGCGCATCGTGCGTGACAGCTTGTCTCCGAAATCGCCCGGCCGGGCGCGGCGGCGAAGATTGCCAGGACGGCGAAGAAAAACAGGGAGCTGAGGAGCGGATCGGATTTCGTGATCGTTTTCATGGCACCCTCCTTGGTTCGTTTTGGGTAAAGGCTACGGAGGCTTTCAGCAGTCTCCGCCCTTGGCAAACCCATCAAAGAGCAATGCAGGAGCCAAGCGATCGAGGATCGCAGCCGAGGGGAGATAAACCCTTCTCAGTGAGGGTTTCGGTGCACTTTCCGGGGAAGGCGGGGGCATGGTACGAGGGACAACAGGTTGTCACCTGCTCATCCACGGTCATGGAAGTGGCGGCCCGCCACGCATGAATCCGCCGGAAGGAGTTGAGCCGTGCTCAACCCGCGCGACTCGGCTTCCAACGCTCGCCACACCTCTAAGAGTAGGGGCGGGCATCTCACCCGCCTTTTTCCAGGGAGTGGAAAGGAGGTTGTCATGAAGCCACTCATCCGAGCCGTCGCTTTGACCGCGGTTTTGGGTTTCACCTGCCTGACCGTGGCCAGCGGCGCCACCGGCGGCGATTGCAGGTACATCTGCGGGGGGACGATCCACGTAACGACCGCGGGCTCCACTTGCTGCACCCAGACCTTTACCTGCCCTGGCGGCCAGATGGTGCATGCATACGGTTATCTCTCGTCCAGCGGTTGGCGCTTCTGCGGCATGTAGAGGGTCCGCGCCTCTCCCCCGAGCGACTCGACTTCCCGCGCTTGCCTCACCTTTAAAGATAGAGGCGGGTATCCCGCCCGTCTCTATCCAAGGAGGCCGTCATCATGTCTCAACGCGTAATCCTTCTGGCCGCCGCCCTCTTCGCCCTTTCCGCTTTGGCTGGGGCCGCCACCCTGCCGCCGACTCTCGCCGCGCCTCCGGCACCGGCCGTCGTGGCTCCGTCGGCTCCCGCGGCGAGCCCAGCCTGGATGCTGCCGGCGCCCAACAGCTCCGTCGAGAAGCCGGACGTGAATGCGAAGCCCGGGAAGGCCCCGCTTGGCGCCATCTTCCAGAACGCCTGCTCGCAGAGCTGCCTGTCGGACGAGACCGCCTGCTTCAACGGCTGCGGCGGCGATCACTCGTGCAACGTGAGCTGTAGCGACGATTACTACTGCTGTCTCCGGACGTGCAATCCCACCGGACCGCAGTGCTTCTAGGCTGGATACCTTGGGGGCAGGGGACGCTTGGCGTCTCCTGCTGAGGTTCGCGATGGCTCGGGGCTCGCCGGGACGCCTGCCTTTGCCGACGTACGACGGAACATCGAAAGGAGAAGCTGGTTTTTCGTCTGCGGACGACGAACTGCCGTCCGCGGACGAAGTTCCATCGAGCGCGTCCCATTTCCGTCGTCTCGGGACGACGAACCGTCGCCCGTGGACAATGGACCATCATCCGCGGTGGTGTCCTAAGACTGTGTTGGTGGTACAGGGGGGTCCGGGATTAACCCTCCGTTGCCCATCTCTCCGGGGGCCGGAGGGGCGCTCATGTCCCCACAGCCGACCGCCTGCTTGGTCTCCAGGTCCCTCAGCGTCCTCAGCTTCTTCACGCTCTTCTTCATGGCTTCCTCCTCGGTCCCATTCTAGTCCCTCCCTTCTCTCCCGTAGCGTAGAATCCCCTCAAGCGCGGCTAGGCTGGTCCCCGAACGCCGGTCCCCGGCGCCGACGGCAACTGGAGGAAGCCTTCGCCAAGTCGCTCGAAGAGGACTTTGAAGGCCGAGTTTTGCCTTTCGATCAGGTCGCGGCACAGACCGCTGGCCGGATCGCCGTGGAGAGACGCCGTGCCGGTCGCACCGGTGAGATCCAGGCATCGTATTCGTAAGGCCACTCTCGCGACCCGCAATATTCGACACTTCGAGGGCTGCGGCTTGGTGCTCGTCGACCCCTGGTTGGCCTGAGTCGGCTTCTTCAACTCGAGCGACTCGCCTTCAAGCGTTCGCCTCACCTCTGAGTATAAGGGCGGGTATCTCGCCCGCCTCTTTCCAAGGAGGTCGCCGATGCCACGCAACAGTTTGTGGACACTGAGCCTGCTTCTGTTTGCACTCCCTCTGTCGGCCCAAGCCCCGCTGCCCCAGCCTGCGCTCTCCTGCGCAGCGGTCAAGGAGGCAGCCCTTCTCGAAGCGAAGCCGGGAGCCAATGCCTATCAACCTTTGGCGGCCGGAGAGCGCCTCTTCTACGGGCTCTCCGACTTCGGCGGCGAGGTCCTCGAGGTCCGCTACTTCGTCAAGGGCGCGCTGTATCTAACGGAGAGGGCAGACCTCTCCACCGGCAAACTGCCGCAGACTGACCTGCAGAGCCAAAAGCTTCCCGTACAGCCCAAGACCGCCATCGAGCTGTCGAGCCTGCTCGAGGGAGAACGGATGATGGAGCTCCTGGCCCTGCGCCCCGATCTCGTCCGCCGGCTGCACGAGCTCGCCAAGGAGGGCACCGCCATCGACCTCAAGATCTTCCGGCAGGGCCGCCTGCACGAAACGCTGTCCTTCAAGGAGCTTCTGCGGCGGAGCGCCGAGCTGCGCGGCAGCCGGGAGGTCTTGGTGATGCTCCATTCGACCGTGGCCGGTCCCGGGGACCGCAGGGAGCCGCGACGGCCCTCTCTGTTTTTCAAGGTGCTCGACAGTTGCAACGACTGCACGGACGACATGCCGTGCGATACCGAGTGCGGCTACGATCCGGGCAAGGGGGGCCCGGAAACCTGCGGCGAATATGGCGCACCGTGTGGCGGTTCCACGTGCGAGTGCACGCATGTACTCGGGGATACCTGGACCTCGTGGTACTTCAACCGCGCCTACCCGTACAGTCCCACCTACTATGAATGCCTGAAGAGCACCGCCACCGATTCGACCTGGCACCTGCGCTACGTCTTGGAGTATCGGCGGGACCTCGTCCGGGCCAGCATCATCTGCTCCAGTTGTCCGTCGTGCGTCGGTTGCTATTACCACGAGGAGGTGATCGACTACCAGCTTGGCAATTCCTGGTGCCTGAGCAACACCTACGGGGGCTGCTCCTTCGGGCGCACGCCGTGGTGTTCCGAGCTCTGTTCGTATTCTTCGGTCTGCAACTGACGCTTGCCCCATAGCCCTCCTTTCTCCCAGCCTTCCCCTGCTGCCGGGAGAGAGGAGGGCCGCCGCATCCCATCTTCTCCGCTTTTTCATCCCCACTTCATACGCAGTCCGTTTGTGAACGGCAGACTCTTCTCCATGGCGGGGATCCTCCCCGCCGAGGAGGATGAAATGAAACGGTCAGTGAAGGCAGCTTTCTTGAGTCTGGGTTTGATGCTCCTGGTGATCGCGCATTCCGGAGCCGCGGGCGAGGCGGCCAGGCCTGCGAACCTGGATCGCACCCTTTCGCCCTATTTCTTCGTCGAGAACGGCGACCCTGCGGTCGATCACCTGCCGCTCAAGGAGACCAGGGCCGACGTCCACATCGCGGGCGTGATCGCGGACGTCGTCGTCACCCAGGTGTATCGCAACGAGGGGAGCCGGCCACTGAGCGCCAAGTATGTTTTTCCGGCCTCCACGCGGGCCGCGGTGCACGGCATGACGATGCAGGTGGGGGATCAGCGCATTCGCGCGAAGATCCGCGAGAAGCAGGCCGCGAAGAAGGAGTTCGAGGCGGCCAAGGCGGCGGGCAAGAGCGCGGCCCTGCTGGAGCAACAGCGGCCGAACGTTTTCACCATGAACGTCGCCAATGTCATGCCGCAGGACGAAATCCGCGTCGAGCTCCACTACAGCGAGCTGCTCGTACCGACCGACGGCACCTATGAATTCGTCTATCCCACGGTCGTCGGGCCGCGTTATTCGAAAGCGCCGGAAGCGGCGGAGGAATCGAGCGGTTGGGTGAAAAGCCCCTATCTCCATCAAGGCGAGGCGCCCACGTATAAATTCGAGATCGAGACGACGGTCGCCGCCGGCATGCCGATCGACGAGATGCTCAGCCCCTCACATCGGACGCATATCGATTGGGAAGACGGCAATACGGCGCGCGTCCATCTCGACTCGGCCGAGACGAGCGGCGGCAATCGCGATTACATCCTGCGCTACCGCCTGGCGGGCCAGCAGGTGCAGACCGGCCTGTTGCTCTACCCGGCTCAGCCCGGCCAGGACGAAAATTTCTTTCTCTTGATGGTGCAGCCGCCCCGGCGAGTGGAGACCCGGCAGATCCCACCGCGCGAGTACATCTTCGTGCTCGACGTCTCCGGCTCCATGCACGGTTTTCCGCTCGATACGGCGAAGGCGCTGATCGGCGAGCTGATCGGCGGCCTGCGGCCGATCGACCGCTTCAACGTGCTCCTGTTCTCCGGCGCCTCGCGCCTGCTCGCGCCGCACTCGCTCCATGCCACGCCGGAGCACGTCCGGCAGATGATCGCGGCGATCGATCACGAACAGGCAGGCGGCGAGACCGAGCTCGGAGCGGCGCTGGATCACGCAATGTCGCTGCCGGAAGCGGCGGGCGTGTCGCGCACGACGATCGTGATCACCGACGGCTTCGTCGAAGCCGAGGCGGGCGTCTTCGAGCAGATTCGCACCCATCTCAACCGTTCCAATCTGTTCGCCTTCGGCATCGGCAGCTCCGTCAACCGCCACCTCATCGAAGGTATGGCCCGCGCCGGGCAGGGCGAGCCGTTCGTCGTCACCGCGCCGGGTGAGGCGAAAGCGGCGGCGAAGCGCCTTCAGGACTATGTGCGGTCGCCGGTGCTCGCGCACGTGGCGGTCGAAACTCCGGGTTTCCAGGCGTATGACGTCGAGCCGTCGTCGATCCCCGATCTGTTCGCCAATCGCCCGCTGGTGATCTTCGGCAAGTGGCGCGGCAAGGCGTCCGGCACGATCCGCATCACCGGCCTGGCTGGAGAAGGACGCTATGAAAAGGTTTTCGACGTGGCCGCGGCGGCGCCCTCGGCCGGCAATCAGGCGCTGCGCTACCTGTGGGCGCGGTCGCGGGTGGCACGCCTGGGGGATGACCGTCTGGATTTCCGGGGAGACGACGGCGAGGCGACCCGCCAGGCGATCACGGCCCTGGGACTGAAGTACGAGCTGCTGACGGCGTACACCTCCTTCGTCGCGGTGCACGAGACGGTGAGGAACCAGGAGGGCTCGGCGGAGGCGGTCGATCAGCCGTTGCCCCTGCCGGAAGGCGTCTCGGACAATGCCGTTCCCGAGCCGGAGCTCGTATCGCTGCTGATGGCCCTTGTCCTCCTGCTCTCCGCCCTTGCGTGTGCCGGGAGGATCTGGCAGCGGCCCGCGAGCCTGCGATGAGCGACGGCGGCGACGGCCGGCGTTCCTGGCCATGGTTCTCCTGGGGAACGGCGCTGCTCGCCGCGTACTGTTTGAAGCTGATCTACAGCCGGGCCACGGCCGCGGACCTCGCTTGGGTCCTGGTGCCGACGGCCCGCGCCGTGGGTGCGCTGCGCGGCGAGACGCTGAGCTTCACCCCCGGCGGCCCCGGCGCCGGCTGGGCTGGGCCGGGGTACGTCATCGCTCCGGCCTGCGCGGGGGTGAACTTCATGATCCTCGCTCTGACCGTCTCCGTGCTCGGCTTTTCTCACCGGCTCCGCTCGCCGTGGGCGCGGCTCGCCTGGTGCCTGGCCTCCTTCGCCGGGGCCTACGTCGTCACAATCGCCGTCAACACCCTGCGCATCGTGGCTGCAGTGGAGCTGTACCGCCTCGGCCCCGTCGCGGGGCTCGACCCCGATCAGTTGCACCGGCTTCTCGGTACCGTGCTCTACCTGGGCGCGCTCCTGGCCGTCTACTCGGGGCTCGACCGGGTCTTCTCGGGGAATGGCTTCAGGGCGAGTTTCGGGGTCCTGGTCGTGGGCGCCTATCTCGGCATGACCGTGGTGGTGCCGCTCTTGAACGGGCATTCGGGCAGCCGGTTTGCCGAGCATGCCATGATGGTGTCGCTGATCGCGATGCTGTTCCTGGCGGGCCGTTTCGCGGCGGTGGAGTGGATCAGGAACGGGCGGGGGAAGAGCTAGATGGACAAACCGACGATCCTGGTGGTCGAGGACGAGCCGGCCATCGCCGACACCATCCAATATGCCCTCGAATCCGAGGGTTTCCAGTGCCACCGCCTGGAGGTGGGCGCGGGCGTGGTCGAGGTGCTCGACCGCCAGCCCGTGGCGTTGGTGGTGCTCGACATCGGCCTGCCGGACCTGAGCGGTATCGAGGTGTGCCGGAGGGTCCGGCAGCGGCACGACGTCCCCATCATCTTTCTCACCGCCCGCGCCGGCGAGGTGGACCGCGTCGTCGGTCTCGAGCTGGGGGCGGACGATTACGTGGTCAAACCCTTCAGCCCGCGCGAGCTTGCGGCCCGCGTCAAGGCCGTGCTGCGGCGAGCCGGTCGCGGCGGCGATAAACCGCCGACGCCGGGCGCCGCCTTCGCGCTCGACGAGGAGCGGCACCAGATCACCTACTTCGGCAAGCCGCTCGAGCTCTCACGCTACGAGTACCGGCTGCTCGCCGTCCTCCTCAAGCGGCCGGGGCGCGTCTACAGCCGCGAGCAGCTCTTGGAGCTGGTGTGGGACGAGCCCGAGGCCAGCCTGGACCGCACGGTCGATGCCCACGTCAAGAACCTCCGGGCGAAGCTTCGCGACGTTCGCCCCGACGTCGATCCGATCGCGACCCATCGCGGCACGGGCTACTCGCTGAAGGAAGGCTTATGACATGAAGCTCGGCCTCCGGATCTTCCTCTTCTATCTCGCCATTTTCGCGGCCTGCCTCTACTTCACCACCGACTGGATCTGGACGACGCTGCGCTCGCGCTACCTGGAGAGCGTCGAGGAGCCGCTCGTCGACTCCGCCAACCTTCTCGCCAGCCTGGCCGAGCGCGAGATGGCGCGGCCGGATTTCACCGTCTCCGATCTCGAAGCCACCCTGGCGCGAGCCCATTCCCGGCCGATCTCCGCCCGGATCTACGATCTCGACAAGTCGGAGGTGGACCAGGAGATCTACGTCACCGACGCGAGGGGAAGGGTCGTGCTCGACACGCGGCGGCCGAGCGCGGTGGGCCAGGATTACAGCCGCTTCCTCGACGTGAAGCGGACGCTGGAAGGGAGGTATGGCGCGCGCGCCACGCGGCAGGATCCTGAGGATCCGTTCTCGACCGCGCTGTATATTGGCGCGCCGATCTACCGAAATGGCCGAGTGAACGGCGTGCTGACCGTGGTCGAGCCGACCGCCAGCATCGAAGCCTTCCTGCAACTCGCCCGGCCGGCCTTCGTCCGCGCCGCGCTTCTCACCGTCGGCGTCGCGGCGCTGCTCAGCCTCGCCCTCTCGTACCTGCTGACCCGTCCCATCGATCGCCTGGCGCGCTACGCGGATGACATCCGGCTGGGGAAGCGTCCGCCGTTCCCCAAGCTCGGCCGCACCGAAATCGCCGACCTCGGTATGGCGATCCGGCGCATGCAGGAAGCGCTGGAGGGGCGGCAGTACGCGGAGGAGTACGTCCAGACGCTCACCCACGAATTGAAGAGCCCGCTCTCCGCCATCCGTGGCGCGGCGGAGCTGCTGGAGGAGGGTATGCCTCTCCAGCAGCAGGCTCGTTTCGTCGGCAACATCCGCCAGGAGGCCGAGCGGATCGCGCGCATCGTGGAGCGCATGCTGGAGCTGGCGAAGCTGGAGAACCGGCGCGAGGTCCCGGAGATGGCGCCGCTGGAGTTGGACGCCATGGTGCGCACTGTGGCCGAGAGCGCCGAGCCGCTGCTGGCCGGCAAGGAGCTGAAGCTGGAGATCGCCGCTCCGGACCGGCTGACCGTCAGCGGCAACGCCTTCCTCCTGCATCAGGCGCTGGAGAACCTCGTCCAGAACGCCATCGAGTTCAGCCCCGAGGGTGGGACGGTGAAGGTGGCGGTGGCCCCGGAGAACGACCGGGTGACGATCTCGGTCGCCGACGAAGGCCCCGGCATTCCCGCCTACGCGCTCGACCGCATCTTCGAGCGCTTCTACTCCCTGGGCCGCCCCGACTCCGGCCGCAAGAGCACGGGGCTGGGGCTGAACCTGGTGCGGGAGGTGGCGATCTCGCACGGCGGGACGATCCGCGTCGCGAACCGTCCCGAAGGGGGCGCGATCGCCGAGCTCACTCTGAAACGATTCGTAGGTTAGACTCGGCTGATACTTCGGATCGGGGAACCCTATGAAAGCAGCGTGGCATGTTCATACCTTGGCGGCGGCATTGCTGCTGTCTTCTGTCGCCGCGCGGGCGGTCGCCGCACCGATGCCGCGCGCCGTAGTGACGGACACTGCGCGCGATGCCGGGCATCCGGCCGCCAACCGCCAGTTGCTGATACCGAGCGGCGGCGTCGGCATGAACGCGCTGTTCTTCCGGGCGGCCGGCAGCGGTCTCAAGCCGACGCTGCTGCTGCTGCACGGCCTGCCCGGCAACGAGCAGAATCTCGACCTGGCGCAGGCGATCCGGCGCGCCGGCTGGAACGTGCTGACGATGCACTATCGCGGCAGTTGGGGTTCGCCCGGCGCCTTCAGCATCGCCGGCGCGGTCGACGATGCCGAAGCGGCGATGGCCTTCCTGCGCCAGCCCGAGAACGCCGCGAAGTATGGCGTCGATACGCACCGCCTCCTGATCGGCGGCCATAGCATGGGCGGCTTCGCGGCGGCGCGCTATGCGGCGGCGCACCAGGACTTGGCGGGCGTGGTGCTGATCGATGCGTGGAACGTGGGCGCCGACGGCAAGGAGCTGCGCGCCCATCCCGAAACGCGTGCCGCGGCCATCGCCGGGATCGGCGACGATTTGGGTAACAGCCTAGCCGGCACCGACGCGGCGCATCTGGCGGAAGAAGTCGAGCGCCATGCCGAGGACTGGGATTTGCTGGCACTAGCGCCGGCGTTGGCGACGAAGCCGGCGCTAGTGATCGGCGCCACGCATGGCGGCGGTGCTTCGAACAAGGCGCTGGCCGCCGCGATCCGCGCCCAGCGCAAGGGTAAGGTCAGCAGCATGACCATCGACAGCGACCACAGTTTCGCCGACCACCGCATTGCACTGTCGGCCGCCGTCGTCGACTGGCTGCAGCACAAGGCGGCGCCCGGCGTAGCCGTCAAGAAATAGCGCTTAGGAGTACCAGGCCCACCGCCAGATCTCCTGGATCGTCGGCTTCTTGCCGTACATGAGGATGCCGACGCGGTAGATGCGGGAGCAGATCCAGATCATGCCAATCACGAAGCTGAAGGTCAGGACGTAGGCCAGGGCGAGCTGCCAGAAGGGCGGCATCTCGATGGCGATGCGCAGCGGCATGATCAACGGCGTGAAGAGGGGGAAGAGCGACATCGCGACCGCCGTCGTCGAGCTGGGATCGTTGATGATCTGGTTGAGCACCATCACCGGCGCCACGATGAACACCACAGCGACGCTCGCCACCTGCTGCGCCTCCTGGAGATTGTTGAACGAGGCGCCGATGGCGGCGTAGAACGTGGCGTAGGCGAAGAAGCCCAGGATGAAGAGGAATGCCAGGTTGAGCATCATGCCGATCGTCAGCGTGGGCATCGTCATCCCGGCCGGCAGAAAGGCGAGGGTCGCCACGATGCCCGGCGCCGTCAGCACCAGCACGGTGCCGAGCCAGATGGCGAGTTGGGTCATGCCCACGAAACAGATGCCCAGGAGCTTGCCCATCATCAGCTCGAAGGGCGTAATGGCCGAGATCAGCACCTCGATCACCCGCGTTCCCTTCTCCTCTAGCACCCCGGTCATCACCTGCTGGCCCCACATCAGGATGCTCATGTAGAGGAGGAAGAAGAGGACCACCGCGAAGATCAACCCGGCGATGCCCCCGCCGCTGGTGCCCGTCCCCGGCACCTGCTTGGCGTCGAGCTCCACCCGCTTGGTGAGCTCCTCCATGCGGGCCGGATCGACTCCCGCCTGCCGCAACCGGACGCGGCGTACCACTTCCGAGAGGTCTCCCCGCAGGGTGTCCTGGGTGAGGAAGTTCGTCGTGTTGCGGGCGTGATACTCCGCCGCCTCGTCTTTCAGCACTCCGGGGCCGAGCCACATCCAGGCGTCGACTTTTCCTTTGCCGTTGCGCACGCGGGCATCCAGCTCGTTCCGCTGTGCCTGCGGGTCCGCCGCCGGCGTCTGAGCCTCGATCGTGAAGTCCGCCAGGCGGGAATCCCCCTTGCCGGGCCGGCGAGCCGGCGCCGCGGCAGCCTCTTTGGACTTCGCCGCCGCGGTCTTCGCCATCTGCGTCTTCAAGGCCTCGGCGACTCCCTGGCCCGTGGCGTCCACCACGACGATCGTCTGGCTGGTATGGCTCTTGGACATCAGCAGGGTCGGCAGGATCGTCACCGCCGAGGCGAACAGCGGCACCGCCAGGGTGGCGATCCAGAATCCCTTGTTCTTGACCCGCGACAGGTACTCCCGCTTGAGGACCACGAAGATGTTGTCAAGCCGCATCGCGCACCGCCTTCATGAAGATCTGCTCGAGCTCCGGCTCCTCGGAGCGAAACTCGCGGACTTTCAGGAACCCGATCATCTGCCGCAGCGTCTCGGCGCCGTCGGCGTCCGGCCGGAGCATCAGTTTGATTTCGTCGTTCAGAATCGTCGCCTGCTCCACCTCGGGCATCGCCCGCAGGCGGTCGAGATCGCCCTCCGCGATCACCCGAAAGGAGTTGCCTCCCAGCCGCCGCTTGATCTCCTTGAGGTCGCCGTCCAGCACGGCGCGGCCTTTGGAGATGAGGCAGATGTGATCGCACATCCGCTCCGCCAGCTCCATGCCGTGAGTCGAGAGCACCACGCTCTTGCCCTGGGCCCGGTAGTCCTGGAGGAGCTCGCGGAACAGCTCCTGGTTGATGGGGTCGAGACCGGAGAACGGCTCGTCGAGGATCAGCAGGTCGGGCTTGTGGAGCACGGTGCCGATGAGCTGCACCTTCTGCTGCATGCCCTTCGACAGCTCCTCGATCTTGGACCCCGACCACTTGCTCAGCTCCACCCGCCCCAGCCAGCGGTCGATCTCCGGCACCAGCGCCGCCCGCTTCAGGCCGCGGATCTCGCCGAGGAAGAGGAGCTGGTCCATAACCGTCATCTTGCGGTACAGGCCCCGCTCCTCGGGCAGGTAGCCGATGCGGCGCAGGTCGTTTGGCGTGCGCGGCCGGCCGAAGACGAGGATCTCCCCCGTGTCCGGCGCCGTAATGTTCATGATCATGCGGATCGTGGACGTCTTGCCCGCGCCGTTCGGCCCCAGGAGGCCGAAGATGCTGCCGGGCGGCACGGACATCGAGACGCCGCCCACCGCCACGAAATCGCCGTAGCTTTTCCGAACGTCCCGGACTTCGAGAATAGGGTTCATGGGTTTTCCTTTTGGCCGGTTCACTTGCTTGTACGCACTGAGCCGCGGGAGGTTTTCTGGAGCGCCTGGGGCCGGCATGAGCCCTGCAAAGAAAACCCCCAGCCGTAATGTTCGTAGAAATGTTTGGGGAGTAGGCTCCTGGTTAAGTGGGCTCAGGCGATCCCGGTGTTCGAAGATATGGAGCCAGGGGCTTCACCGTCAAATGTCTCCAAACGGACGAAGTTGTCGTAGAATCGACTATCGAATCAAACCCGCGTCGTGAGCGCGGAAAGGAGGCTGCGGTGGAGGCACATCCGACACCCCGAGAGCTGCGCGACTTCGCCGAGGGCGGGCTGCCCAAGGAGCAGGCGCGGAACGTCGTAGCCCATTTCCTCCGCGGCTGCGGAGCCTGCCGCACCGAGGCTGCAGCTCTTTTGAACCTCATCCGCATCCGGCGCGGTCCGCGAGTCGAAAGCCCGGAGCGGTTGGAGATCTACGATCAGGCCTTCGACCGGGCCTTCGAGATCTTGCAAGCCGCCCATCACGCTCCCGTATCTTCCGAGACCCACGAGACTCCCGAGGCTGTCGCTCCGGCATGGCTCAACGCCCTCGCCGGCGTGTCCTCTGCTTTGGACGGTCCCGACCTCGTGGAGGCACTCCTCGCACGCGCCTGGACGCTACGGCACGAGAAGCCTGCCAAGATGCTCCAACTCTCCCGGCTCGCCGTGCTCACGGCCGGGGGGCTGAGCGCCGAGGTCTGGGGCAACGTACAGGTGGCCGACCTGCGGTGCGCCGCCTGGGCCTGCCTCGGCAACGCGTCCCGCATCGTCGGCGACGTCGGCCAGGCCCAGGACGCTCTCGACCACGCGGCCACGCTCTTCGAGGCGGGCACCGGCGATTCACTGCTCAAGGCGCGCCTCTTTGACTTTCAGGCCTCGCTCGAATCCGCCCGCGGGCGCCACGACCGTGCGCTCGTCGCCCTGGACGTGGTCGTGGACATTCAGCGCGACCGCGGCGACCAGCACCTGGAAGGCCGGGCGCTCATCTCCAAGGGTCTCCAGGCGGGCTACGCCGGCCGGCCGCGGCAGGCCCTGCGTCTCACTCGCGAGGGCTTGGACCTGCTCGACGAGAAGCGCGACCCGGACCTCGTGCTGAACGCCTTCCACAACTTGCTCTGGTTCCAGGTGGAGAGCGGGCGTCCGCGCGAAGCTCAGCGTTTCCTGGAAGCGCATCGGGATCGCCTCCTTGCGGCGGGCGAGACGCAGCGCCTCGACCTCATCTGGCTGGAGGGCCGAATCGCCGCCGCCCTCAACCGGACGGTCTTCGCCCAGAGCCTCCTCGAAACCGCCTATCAGGCTTTTGAAGACGCGGGCCTCGCGCACAAGGCCGCCAACGTGACGATCGATCTCGCCGCGCTGGCCCTGCGCCAGGGAGAGCCGCTCAAGGCCCGGGCCTTCATCCGCTCCGCCGAGGACGCCTTCCGCGATCTCGACGCCCCCAAGAGCACCCTCGTCGCCCTGAGCTTCCTCCACCGCCGCCTCTCGGAGAAGCAGGTTCCCGTTCACCTCGTTCTCCGGCTCGCCGAGTTGGTGAGAAGGACGCAGACGCAGGAGGCTGGGGCGGAGCCGGTCGGGGGATAGAGATCCACCACCACCGGGGCCGCTGAAGGCCGGCCCCGGCAGGGTAGTTCTCCAACGAAAAAACCTAGAGGCAGCGGAACAGTCCGCAGGAGTAGGTCGGGCAGTCGTCGCAGGTGTGGTTCGAGTCGCCGCACTGGCTGGGCGGCAGGCTGAAGGCTCCCGCCACACCTTCCAAGTCCCGGGCATTCAGATTGCGCAAGGTCTCACGGTTGAGGACGAGGGTCTTCGGCTTTCTCTGCTTGTGCATGGAGCCCTCGGCTACACCCCGAACCGCGCCACGACCGGCGCGTGGTCGCTGGTGCCGATTTCGGGGAAGACCTTGCAGGAGGTGGCGGTAGCGGCGAGAGCATCGCTCGCCAGGATGTAGTCGATGCGCCAGCCGATGTTGCGCTGGCGCATGTTGCGCCAGGGTGCCCACCAGGTGAAGAGGTTGTCGTTGTCGGGATCCTGGGCGCGGCCGACGTCCACCAGGCCGTGGGCGAGGATGGCCTCGAACGCCTCCCGCTCCTCCGGGCGCTGGCCGATGACGAAGGGCTTGAGCTCCTTGGGGTGGACGTCGCGGTCGGTGCGGGTGACGTTCATGTCCCCCGCCAGGACGACGCGGCGGCCGGCGTCGCGCAGCTCGCCGGCCCAGCGCGCCAAGCCGCGGAGGAAGTCCATCTTGGCCGGAAAATCCTTACCGCCATTGGGAACGTAGATGGAGGCCACCACGAGGTCGCCCGCCTCGGCGGCGACGACGCGCGTCTCGAGATCGAAAGGCGGATGGCTGAACCTCGGCTCCTCGGGGAACGCCTCGCGCCGGAGCTGAAGGCTCACGCCCGAGTAGCCGCCCGCGCCGTGCCAGTAGCACCAGTAGCCGTCGAGGTTGCAGACGCCCTCCGGTAGCTGCTCGGGCTTGGCCTTGATCTCCTGCAGACAGACCACGTCGGGCCGGTCGCGGCCCACCCATTCGAGGAACTGCTCCTGCCGGGCGCGGATACCGTTGACGTTCCAGGTTGCGATTGAGAGAGCCATGGCGGCGGAATGATACCAAACGATCCCCCAAAATGGGGTTTGTTGCGGCCAGACGTGCCTGGATGTTCCCGGAAATCAAAAGGCCCGGCGGGTGCAGGGCCTGGAATTCTTGCTCAGATTGGTAGCGCATACGGGATTCGAACCCGTGTTACCGGCGTGAGAGGCCGGCGTCCTGGACCCCTAGACGAATGCGCCACATGCCGATGAACCTGCCATCGGCCGGCGAAGGGTAGCACAGACTCTTCGGCGGGTTCAAGCGGGAGTCTGTAGACCCTGGTCATGACTCATTCATGGATGGCTTCGATGCCATTGTCGAGCTGCAGAGAGTTTTTTCCTGTACCGGGCCGAGCTCCCTTGCGCTTCTCTATGCTTGAGTCGGCGACAAAAAACTCCGAGACCCAGGCTTGAGCCGCCGCGGGGTCGAACGGCGGGTTTGGGTTGCCGCCAATCGTGGTGTTGAGGTTGAGGAACATCCAGCCGAAATCAAACGGGACCGTCAGGTCCGCCGAGCCGACCTCGACCCTTTGAGCCTCTGCCGGGAACGGAATGATGCCCTGCTGGGGCGGCTGCGGCGAGAAGGGGAAGCTCTGCGGCGTGCTCACCTGCTCCATCTCGTCGAAGATGTCGATGCCTTCCTGACCTAGCGGGAACCAGGCCGGCCGGCCCGTGGTCGCCGGGCAGGTGAAGGCATTCTGGCTGGTTTTCGAATCGCGCCAGACGACGAAGTCCGTGCCGATATGGGCGGAGTCACTGTTCATGTAACGGGATGCGTAGTTGGTGCCGAGGGGCTCGCGGTGGTCGATGGCGTTCCAGCCGACGTAGCGGCCGTAGAAGGTGTAGTGGCCTGCCGTGGTGGTCGCCGGGGCGGTGAGTGAGGCCTCGATGTGGACCAGCGGAACGCCCGAGGCGGAGCTCTCGCCGGAGTTGACGTAGAAGTAGTCGCCCCAGAGGACGTTCTGGAAGGTGATGTCGGAGGTGAAGTAGTTGATGTCGCTGGGCAGACGCAGGGTGCAGTTGTTCACCGTGTCAACCGTGATGTA
>Ga0134125_10000078_pt1 | contig 142467 bp, 102 predicted proteins | sample KB31751_FD_96464 | JGI IMG/M metagenome (GOLD analysis project Ga0134125, IMG submission 96464) | Terrestrial soil microbial communities with excess Nitrogen fertilizer from Kellogg Biological Station, Michigan, USA - KB3-175-1 | ecosystem: Environmental > Terrestrial > Soil > Unclassified ...
AAAATGAGTCCATCGAAGAAGGCTGCGCAACCGGCCAAACGCAACCCAGTCAATAGCGAAGACCCATATAGCCACGAAGGCGCGGTAGAACAAGACAAGCCCAGCCAAAGCGACAACACTTCCATGAGCGGCCAAATGGGCCACCGCAATAAACCGGCCGACCTGGGTTCACTGGACTCCGATTTTCCCGAGCCGGGCGAAAATCCAGAACATTCCGGTGAGTAACGCCTGCGGTGGGGTGGTGATTACATCACTTTGCAAGCTTCACTTTTGGGAACCCGCTCAAAATTCCATCTCGCCTTCCAGGTAAAAGACGCAAGTGCCTTCCAGCTCCACGCGATCGCCCATCAGCCGGCAAATAATTTCCCCGCCGCGAGGCGACGCCTGAAATGCTCGAAACGCCTTCTTGCCCAATCGCTCTGCCCAGTACGGCGCCAGCATGCAATGCGCGCTCCCGGTCACCGGATCTTCGGGGATGCCCTTCGCTGGCGCGAAGTATCGGCTCACAAAATCGTACGGACCATCTCCCAACGCAGTCACGATCACTCCGTCGCGATCCATCTTGGCGAGGAATGATAGATCAGGAGAAATTTCGCGCACTACCTCCGCGCTTTTCAGCACAGCCATATAGTTAAAGCCGTTGACGAACACTTCGGTTGGAGTCGCGCCTAATGCCTCGCCCAATCCGCTTGGGGCTGGGACCTGCTCAGAGGGCCGAACGGGAAAATCCATGACCTAGCCCAAGGCGGCCCGCCTTACGGCCAGAGGACCGCTTGCGGAATGGAAAATTACACTGTCGCGTTTCGGTTCCAGCCGCTCCATGACCACTGCGGCGCTGGCAAGCGTGGCATGTCCGCAAAGAGGCACTTCCAAAGCCGGCGTAAACCAGCGCAACCGATAGTTGCCGCCCTGAGGAACCAGAAATGCCGTTTCGGCTAGATTGTTCTCTGCAGCAATGGCTTGCAGTATAGGATCCGCCGGAAAGCTCTCCAGCAGTACGACCGCCGCGGGATTACCGGCGAACCGCCGATCCGTAAAGGCATCGACTTGGAAGATTGGCGCGCGCATGAATTATTTTAATGGTTTGATTTGAGATTACGAAGGAGATAATAAACTCGTGAATATCAAATGCGGTTAAATGTCCATCCGCGATGAACGCAAGGATGATCTTTCATCTTTCAGGCGCCATGCCAGAATGGACAAAAATTCCCATTAGCCTGAGTACTAGCGCAACTCTTCCATCACCTGCTCCAGCACTTCCCTACCCGGACGCACTACCGATTCCGGCAAGGTCGCCAGCGGATGGTCGGTCATATTCAGCATGTCGAGAAAGTTCGGCGCTTGCGGGTTCACGTAGAAAACTCCCGTGAGCACTTCGCCCTTCTGGTGCGCCTCATTCAGCCGATTCAAGGCGTGCGCGCGATTGGTGGCGTCATAGGCTTCTTCCAGCTTGCGTAAACGCAGACGCGAACCGTCATGCATGGTCACTTCGACCGTTGTGCCCGGGTCGTATTCCACGGCAATGTCCTCGAACGCTGGCACGAAATCAATTTCCTGCAACGGCTCCTCATGGTCCTTCATGTATTTGTAGGACTTCGTGGAGCCTTCGTGATCGTTAAAGGTGACGCACGGCGACACCACATCGAGCATGACCGTCCCCTTGTGCGCGATGGCCGCCTTCAACATGCTCAGGAGCTGCCGCTTGTCGCCGGAAAAAGACCGCCCAACGAAAGTCGCGCCCATGGAAATCGCCAGCGAGCAGGTATCAATCGGGGGAAGATCGTTGATGACTCCGGTCTTGAGTTTCGATCCCAGATCCGCAGTCGCGGAAAACTGGCCTTTGGTCAGGCCATACACGCCGTTGTCTTCAATAATGTAAATAATGGGTAGATTCCGCCGCATCAGATGCACGAACTGGCCCAGTCCAATGGAGGCCGTGTCGCCGTCGCCACTCACACCCAGCGCCAGCAGGTTGCGATTGGCCAGCATAGCTCCCGTTGCAACCGATGGCATGCGTCCGTGTACGGCGTTGAAGCTGTGCGCTCGCCCCATGAAATAAGCCGGGCTTTTCGATGAGCATCCAATGCCGCTTAATTTCGCCACGCGCTCCGGCTGCACGCCCATTTCATACATCGCGTCAATAATGCGTTCAGAAATCGCATTGTGCCCGCAACCCGCGCAAAGCGTAGTCTTGCCGCCTTTGTAATCGAGTACCGCAAGTCCAATGTGGTTGGTCTTGGGAGCCGGGGCGGATGTGGAATTTGGTGTCGTGCCCATTTACTTGCCCTCCATTGTCATCAATTCGTCGGTAATCGAACGCGCGTCCATGGGCAAGCCGTGAATGTGCGCCATGCTGCGCAGTCGTGCCACTAGAGACGCTTCCACGTCGAGCTTAAGCAGGCTTAGCATTTGCGCGTCACGGTTCTGCTCGACCACATAAACCCGGTCGTGCTGCTTCACGAAATCGTGTACTTCACGCGTAAACGGATAAGCACGCAGCCGCAGGTAATCGGTTTCGATCTTGTATTCCTCACGAAGCTGATCGCGCGCTTCAACCAGAGCCCAGTGCGATGTCCCGTATCCAATAAAACCAACCTTTGACTTTCCTGTCTCGACGACTGGACGTGGAACAAAGGACCGTGCCGTTTCAAATTTGCGATTCAGACGCTCCATGTTGCGCTCGTAGTCGTCGGGACGCTCACTATACTGCGCCTTTTCATTGTGACCACTGCCGCGCGTGAAGTAGGCGGCGGCAATGTGTCCATTGCCCGGTAGCGTGCGGTATGGGATCGCGTCACCGTCCACGTCTTTATAGCGGGCAAAGCCACCCAGACGGTCAAGGTCCGCTCTGCTCAAAACCTTTCCACGATGGATCGGCTTCTCCGGATACTTCAGCGGATCGGCCATCCAGTTGTTCATCCCGAGGTCAAGATCAGACATCACGAAAACAATCGTCTGGAACTGCTCTGCCAGCTCGAAGGCATCCAAGGCCATGGTGAAACACTCTTCGGTGGAGGCGGGGAGAAGCAGAATATGTTTGGTGTCGCCATGCGACAAAACAGCGGTGGAAAGAATATCTCCTTGCGCGGTACGAGTAGGCAGACCCGTAGAAGGTCCAACGCGTTGAATGTCCCAGATCACGCCGGGAATTTCCGCGTAATACGCCAGTCCCACAAATTCAGCCATGAGCGAAATGCCCGGCCCGGAGGTCGCCGTCATCGCGCGCGCTCCCGCCCATCCCGCACCCACCACCATGCCCACGGCCGCAAGCTCATCCTCGGCTTGCAAAATCGCGAAAGTCGCTTTGCCGTCGGCGCCAATGCGGAAGCGCTTCATGTACTCGATCACGTGCTCAGGCAACGATGACGATGGCGTAATCGGATACCAGCTCACCACCGTGACCCCGGCGAAAACGCAGCCCAGAGCAGCGGCGGAATTTCCATCAATAATTACTTTGCCCGCCGTCTCGTTCATTCGTTGAACGTAAAACGGATCGCGCTTAGTTAAATTTGAAGCGGCGTAGTCGTAGCCTGATTGCACCGCCGCCATATTCAGGTTGGCGGCCTTAACTTTTTTGGCGAATTGTTTGCGGAGAGCTTTTTCAACCTCCGCCATATCAATTTCCAGCAGCTTGGCCAGAACTCCCACATAAATCATGTTCCTGACCAGCTTGCGCAGCTTAGCTTCGGGGCAAACCGCGGCTACCAGCTTGTCGTATGGGACCGAATAAAATGTCAGATCGTTGCGTAATACGTCGAGCTTGAGTGGCTCGTCATACAGCACCGCCGCCCCAGCCCCAAGCGCGAGTACATCTTCCCGCGCGGTCTCGGGGTTCATGGCAACCAGAAAATCAATTTCCTTTTTTCGGGCGACGTACCCTCGTTTATTGGCGCGGATGGTGTACCAGGTTGGCAATCCGGCGATATTCGACGGAAACAGGTTCTTTCCTGACACCGGAATGCCCATTTGAAACAAGCTACGCAGAAGGACGGTGTTGGAGCTTTGCGAGCCGGAACCGTTTACGGTACCGACCTGGATGCTCATATCATTTACCACACGCTGCGGGTTGGCATTTTCTGACGCGCCCTGCAGCGCAATGTCGGTGCTGGCCATTCTTTTCCTTTCCCAATGAATTACAGCCGCTCACAGGCGGTACCTGGTGAAAAATCAGGATTTTCGCGAACCTTTTATTATACGAAACTACAGGAGGGTTTAAGCAGTTTCCAGCAGCCAAGTGTCGAAATCGGCAATTAATCCTGCATCTGGAAGAACTGAGCCATGTTGCGGAACTTCTCATAACGCGAGGTCAGCAGTTGCGGGAGGGGAGCAGCTTTGACGCTCGCCAGGTGTTCTTGTAATGCAGCGTCCAATAGCGCGGCCGCGGCTTCATGATCGGTTTGCGCGCCACCCTCGGGCTCGGGAATGATTCCATCGACGCATCCCAATTCAATTACGTCCTGAGCGGTAATGCGCAAAGCCTCTGCGGCAAGCTCTTTTTTGGTCACGTCGCGCCACATGATGGCGGCGCACGACTCGGGCGAGATGACCGAATAAATCGCGTTCTCCAACATCAACACGCGGTCCGCAATGGCAATCGCCAGCGCCCCTCCGCTGCCGCCTTCTCCAATGATCACGGTGATGATAGGGACCTTCAAGCGTGCCATTTCGCGCAGATTGCGGGCGATGGCTTCCGCCTGACCACGCTCTTCCGCGCCCAGCCCGGGATAAGCTCCAGTAGTGTCAACCAGGGTGATGATTGGGCGGTTGAATTTTTCAGCGATGTGCATTAACCGCAGCGCTTTGCGGTAACCCTCCGGATTGGGCATGCCGAAGTTGCGATAGATTTTTTGCTTGGTTTCGCGCGCCTTCTGGTGCCCGATCAGCATGACCTCTTCACCATGAAAGCGAGCCATTCCGCCGACGATTGCCGCGTCATCTGCGAAACCGCGATCGCCGTGCAGTTCGCTCCAGTCGGTGAAAATACGCTCGACGTAGTCAAGCGTGTAAGGCCGTTGCGGATGCCGGGCCAATTCGATGCGCCGCCATGTATCGTGGTAGCCGTTCATTTCTGTGCGCAGCGCCTCAATGCGTCCGCTGAGTTCCCCGATTTGGCGCTGAATTTCATCGGTCTGGCCGGGCAGCGCCTGGAGCGTCGCGATCTGCTCCTCAATCTTTGCCAGCTCTTGCTGTGCTTTGGGAACTAATTCCATGCTGTTGCCGTTTCTTGACGCCCACCGCTCTTCCACCATCGAGAGCAGGAAGTCGGTACCGCATACGCTAACAGATACTTCGCTCATCGGAGAAGACACAGTCTTGTTCGGACAGCAAATATGAGTGGATTCTATATCGTCCGCAACTTCAGGCAGCCATTTACTCAATCACTCGCACAGCGCCGCGTCCGCAAAGCTCTTCCACGCTGGCAATAAAGTTGCGGTCTGGCAGTACATTATAGCCTTCCGCTTCCATTACCACCATGAAATCGTCCTTGCGTTCAACGTCGAACAATACTTTGGCAGTCCCCTTGCTCCGCGCAAAAAGCGAATGCAGGGAGTCCACCAGTGCATCGTTGGAATTCGACTCGCCGGAGATGATCCGAATACGGATCGAACGTGGCAGTTGAATTTTCACGTCTTCAAGTGGAATGATTTCGTTCGCCGTAATTTTAGGGTTCGCGCCTTCCTCAATCCGGACGCCGCACTTGATCAGCACTGGAACTTCGAGCTTAGTTTTCTCGCCCAGGCGCTTATAGGATTCAGGAAAAACAATCATGTCAATCGTGCCCGATGTATCTTCCAAACTGGCTTGCGCATAGAAGTCGCCGCGCTTGGATTTCAACACACGCAGGTTGGTGATGATCCCTGCGGCGCTGATGTTTTCGTCTTTCCCGGTGGAGGACTTCATCATTGTGATGTCTGCCGTGCTCAACACGCGCAGGCTTTCCAGTTTGTCGCGATAGCGGTCAAGTGGATGCCCGCTGATGAAGAAGCCGAGAATTTCCTTCTCATTTGCCAGCCGAGTGTGCTCATCCCAATCGGGAATATTCGGGAGCGTCTCTTGATTGGTGTGTGTGTCCTCCTGAGCGAATACTCCGAACAGTCCATGCTGGCCTGATTCCGCATCTCTCTGTGCCTTTTGGGCCTGCTCCATAGCTTTATCGAGCACGCCCATCAACTGCGCCCGCCGGCCAAGAGAATCCATCGCACCAGATTTAATCAGCGATTCCAACACACGCTTATTGAGCAGCCGCAAATCCACGTTCTCGCAGAACTCGAAGATGCCGCGGAACTGCCCCAGCTTCTTCCGCCCCGCGACAATGGACTCGATCGCGTTGCCGCCAACATTTTTCACTGCCGCAAGGCCGAAGCGAATGGCTTTATCGTGCGGCGTGAAGTTCGCGGCTGAAACATTAATGTCCGGCGCTTCTACGGCAATGCCCATCTCGCGGCATTCGTTGATGTACTTCACCACGTCATCCGTACTTCCCGTCACCGAGGTCAGCAGCGCGGCCATGAATTCCACGGGGAAATGCGTTTTCAAATAAGCCGTGTGATATGCCAGCAGCGCATAAGCGGCGGAGTGCGATTTATTGAATCCGTAGCCGGCGAACTGCTCCATCAGATCGAAAATCTTGACGATCTTTTTTGCCGGGAAACCTCGCTCAGTGGCGCCTTTCACGAAGCGGTCACGCTGCTGCGCCATTTCCTCAGCTTTTTTCTTGCCCATGGCGCGGCGGAGCAGATCGGCTTCACCGAGTGAATATCCGGCAAGCTTGTTGGCGATTTGCATCACCTGTTCCTGATAGACAATGACGCCGAGCGTCTCCTCCAGCACCTCTTTCAGTTCCGGCACTTCGTATTCGATTTTTTTGCGCCCGTGCTTGCGGTCAATGAAATCGTCAATCATGCCGCCCTGGATCGGGCCTGGACGGTAGAGGGCGTTAAGAGCGGTGAGGTCTTCAACGGTATTCGGCTTGTAGCGCCGCAGCACGTCACGCATGCCGCCCGATTCAAACTGGAAGACGCCGGAAGTGAGCCCCGTGTAAAAAACCTTCTCGTAGGTTTCCTGATCGGTCAGCGGAATTCCTTCCAGCGTGATGGTTTCCCCGCGGGTCTGCGCAATCAGCTTCAGCGCGTCATCAAGAATGGTAAGGGTGGTCAGCCCCAGGAAGTCCATCTTGAGCAAGCCCAGCTTTTCGATGGCCACCATGTCGAAGGCGGTGACAATTTCGTCGTTCTTCGTCTTGTGCAACGGCACCAGTTGATCGAGCGGACGTGGCGAGATCACCACACCTGCTGCGTGTACTCCCGAGTTGCGGACCAAACCTTCTAATTTTTTCGCCGTATCCAGCAAGGCGCGTATCTGTCCGTCATTCTCATAGGCCTGTTGCAACTGCGGAGAGTCGGTCAGCGCCTGCTCGAGCGTCACGTTCAGTACCGTCGGCACCATTTTTGCGATTCGGTCCACGTCCGCATAGGGCATGTCCATGGCGCGGCCTACGTCTTTAATCGCCGCCTTGGCCTGCATGGTGCCAAAAGTGATGATCTGCGCCACATTTTCGCGCCCATATTTCTGGGTGACGTAGTTGATTACTTCTCCGCGGCGGTTCATGCAGAAATCAATGTCAATGTCGGGCATGGAAACGCGCTCGGGATTCAGAAAGCGTTCGAATAGAAGTTCATTTTGCAGCGGATCAATGTCGGTAATGCTCATCGCATAAGAAACCAGCGAGCCAGCCGCCGAGCCACGGCCCGGCCCAACCGGAATATTGTGCTCGCGGGCATAGCGGATAAAGTCCCATACAATAAGGAAATAGCCAGGAAATTTCATCTGCTGGATGATGGCCAACTCCCGCGCCAACCGCTGTTCATAATCCGCGAGGCTGTGCTTCAATTTCCCTTGTTCGCTGTGAATGCGCAGCGTCTCCAGCCGTCGCGCGAAGCCCTGCCGCGCGATGTGCTCGAAGTAACTGTCAATCGTGTAGCCTTCGGGAATATCAAATTGCGGGAAGGGATTGCTCACCTTCTCCAGCTTCATGTGGCATCGCTCGGCGATGCCTAGCGTTCGCGTAAGAACGTCGGGTGAATCCTTGAAGACGCGCAGCATTTCCGCGTGACTCTTCACGTAGAAATCCTTGCCTTCAAATTTCATCCGGTTCGTGTCTTGAATGGATTTGCCGGTCTGGATGCAAACCATCACATCCTGCGCGTGGGCATCGTCTTCGCAGAGGTAGTGGCTATCGTTGGTGGCGACCAGCGGCAACCCTAAATCTTTTTCCAGCTTGAACAAGCCGGGATGGATGCGGTGCTCCATCTCCAAACCCTGGTCCTGGATTTCCAGGAAAAAATTCCCTTTGCCGAAAATATCCGTGTAGGTACCGGCAGCCTGACGAGCCGCCTCGTATTTATCATCCGTCAAGAATTCCGCGACCTCGCCCTTCAGGCAGCCCGAAAGACCAATCAATCCCTTGGAATGCTCGGCAAGAAATTTCTTGCTGATGCGGGGCTTGTAGTAGAAGCCCCGCAGCGATGCCTCCGACGTGATCTTGGTGAGATTGCGGTAGCCCTCTTCGTTCTCGGCCAGCACTAGGAGGTGATTGTAGGTATCGCCTTCCGGCGGCGTGCGCGAAATGTTGTGGTCGTCTTTTTTGCAGACGTACAATTCGCAACCGACGATTGGCTTTACTCCCGCCTTTTGCGCCGCGTTCACAAAATGGACGGTGCCAAAAATGTTGCCGTGGTCCGTCATGGCAACGGCTGGCATACCCAGCTCCGCTACGCGCTCGACCAGCTTTTCGACGTCGCAAGCGCCGTCGAGCATGGAGTAATCCGTATGAAGATGCAGGTGAACAAATTGGGACATAAGGTAAGTTGGAACCTTCTATTCTAAAGGCCTTCGCAGATCGTGCAATGCCAGTTATTGGTGCAAGCTGGATTCACAGCCGCCATCGCGGTTTCGCAACCTGCTAGACTGTCGCCGTGTTGCGCCTGATTGTGAATGCGGACGACTTTGGCCTGACTTCCGGCGTGAACCGGGGTATTGCGGACGCCCATGCCAAAGGGATCGTGACCTCGTCTACGCTGATGGCGAATGGCGCCACGTTCGCAGAAGCAATTGAAATAGCGCGAGCGACGCCTGGCCTAGCCGTCGGATGTCATGTAACGCTGGTGGATGGCACTCCGGTATCGGCGCCAGATGAAGTTCCTTCACTCCTGAACCGCGGGGGCAATGCCAACGGCAGCAACGCGAACTCTCAAAATACCCGCTTCCGCACCGCTTTCGGAAGCTTCGCTCTCGCATCAACGCTGGGCAAGTTGCGCGCCGACGAAATAGAGGCAGAAGCGACCGCCCAACTCCACAAACTGCAAACCGCCGGCATTCAAGTCAGTCACTTCGACACTCATAAGCACGTTCATCTGTTTCCCAAAGTGCTTGCTCCGCTCCTGCGCGCAGCCAAAGCTTGTGGAGTATCCGCGGTTAGAAACCCATTTGGCCCGGTCAGGGTTTTGCATCTGCGAGCGCAGCCCGCTTCCTGGAAGCGCTGGACACAGGTGGGCATCCTCAACAGCTTGTCGGGAAAATTCCGCCGTGCCGTGTCAAAATCTGGCCTTCGCACGACCGATGGAACCATCGGAGTCGTCGGAACTGGAAGCATGACCCCGGAATTGTTTCAGCTTCTGTTGAAGACAATCCCTTCGGGCACGTGGGAATTTGTCTGCCATCCCGGATATCTTGATGACGATTTACGCGCCGCCGGAACGCGTCTGCTGGAATCGCGCGAAACTGAATTGCAAATGCTCACCGCACCGAGTATGCCGGAGTTCCTTCAGCGCCACGATATCGTTTTGTCATCCTACCGCGATTTGGCGGGATAGTCGCGAAGGCTGCTGGAGCTGCGTTTTCGAAGAAGAAGCGCTCGTGAACAATTAAAAAGGCCGAGCCATATTGGCCCGGCCTTCGCTTCAACCTGCAAAAATGCCGCTACCAGACGCGGCAGGCGTTTTCACTTACCATCGGCTGACCCGCTTTGCATCCCCACGCATTCCCGAATTCCGGCATGTTCTGCATCACGCCATTCACCCGGAATTTACCCGGCGAATGCGGATCCACGGTCACCATCATGCGGCTGTATTCCGGGCGGCGCTTCTCGCACCATTCGTTGCTCGTGCCTAAGAAGAACCGCTGCTCAGGTGTGTACCCGTCAATCGTCCGTCCCGCCGGATCGTTGGGGTCCTTTGCGATCACGTTCTTTAACGCCATCAGAGCGATCCGTTCGCCTCCGTTGTCCGCGGTGTTTTCTCCCAGGGTCAACTTGCCGTTTAACTTCAAATCATCCACGGCAACGAAGCTTCCATATTCATTGACTTCGCAATCAGTACGCTTTTCAAATTCTGCGGCGTCCTGTGGGGTCCACCAATCGTGCAAGTTCCCCTGCGGATCAAACTGCCGCCCCTGATCGTCAAAGCCGTGCGTGAGTTCATGGCCAATGACCATGCCAATGGCGCCGAAGTTCACGGCTTCGTCGGCATTCTTATCAAAAAACGGAGGCTGCAAAATGCCCGCCGGAAACACAATTTCGTTGTACGACGGATCGTAATAGGCGTTCACCGTCGGCGGCGTCATCTGCCATTCATTGCGGTCGAGCGGCTTGTCAATTTTGGCCAGTTGCCGCGCGGACTCAAATCTATCCACGGCAAAAAAATCGGCCAGCAGGTTGTTGCGTTGAATCGTCAGCTTGCTGTAGTCGCGCCATTTGTCCGGATAGCCGATCTTGTTATCAATCGCCTTGAGCTTAGTCTGTGCCTGCTTCTTGGTGGCATCAGTCATCCAGGGAAGCGTCTGGATATCTTCAGCGAGTGCGGCTTCCAGTTCATTGACCATCTTCAGCATGCGCGCTTTGCCGTCGGCGCCAAAGGTAAGATCCACGTATTCTTTGCCCAGCGCCTCGCCAATTCCGTTGTCCACCAGGTTGACGCAGCGCTTCCAGCGGGCCTGAATCTCTTTTTGACCGGTCAGCTTCTGGTGCATTTTAAACTCGGCGTCCACGAAAGGCTGCGAAAGCCATGGGGCTGCCGTATTCAATAATTGCCAGGTCACGTAGGTCTTCAAATCTTGCAAGGGTTCGTTTTCGAGGACTGTGTTTACCTGCTTGAAAAAGTCTGGATTGGCAACATTCAATTCCGTGAAGTGCGGCGCTCCCGTTTCCTCAAAATAAGCATTCAAATAGAAGTTGGGCGCCAGCTTCAGCGCCTCTTCCCTGCTCATCTTGTGGTCTTGCGATTTCGGATCGCGCCGCAGCGTGCGGTCCATAGCGGCCTTTGCCAGCTCAGTTTCGATACGCAGAACCGTCTGCGCCGAGGCAGCCGACTGCTCGGCAGTCTGGCCGGTCAAAGTGAAGACCTGCGTCATGTAGTCCACGAAGTTCTTTCGCATCTCCACCATCTTCGCGTCGTCTTTGATGTAGTAATCCCGATCGGGCAAGGTGAGTCCGCCCTGGTCAATGTAGGCGATCACTTGGCTGGCATTATGCAGATCGGAATTCGCATAAAAACTGAAGAACGGATTCGGCCCAATCATGAAGTCATGCGCTGCGACTTTCATCAACGCCTGCTTGTCGTTGGCCACCGCAATGCGAGCCAACTCCGGTTTGAGCGGCTGCAAGCCTTCGCTGTTCACGGCCTTCTCGTCCATGCAGGACTCGTAGTAGTCCCCGATTTTTTGCTGGTCGGGGCTGCGGCCTGCATCTTGGGCGGACGCCTTTTCTAGAATGCCCTTCAAAATGGTGATGTTGCGCTCGTGCAACTCGTCGAAACTTCCCCATCGCGATCTGTCTGGCGGAATCTCCGTTTTCTTCAGCCAGTTCCCGCAGGAATACTGGAAGAAGTCCGTGCAAGGATCCACGGCCTTATCAATGTTGTCCAGGTTAATTCCGGACGAGGCTTGACTTCCCGAAGCAGTCTGCGCCTGAAGCGCAAGAGTTAAAAGAACTAGTACAGGCAGGGCAAACAAGAAACGATAGACGCGCATTTAGTTGGCCTCACAAAAGCGATGTTGAGTTTAAGCTGTTTTCCATTAGACGTTCAAGCGGCACGGCGGACAGCATCAATAATTGCCCTCTCTGAGCATCTATTTCTTCAGCGTATAATCTCTTTAATCATGGAAACCCAGGAAAAGAACATTTCGTCCGCAAACGGCTCCCATAACAATGGAAATAACGGCTCCAGCGTGCCCAAACCACGGGCGGAGTGGATTGCCCGCCGCAAGGCCGAAAACACCGACGGTAATTTCTCGCAGATGCGTTATGCCCGCCACGGCGTTACCACGCAGGAGATGGAATTCATTGCCCACAAAGAGAAGCTTTCTCCTGAATTGGTCCGCGATGAAGTGGCCCGCGGACGCATGATCATCCCCGCCAACATTAACCATCCCGAGCTTGAGCCCATGTGCATTGGCGTGGCGTCCTTGTGCAAGATTAATTCCAATATCGGCAACTCCGCCGTCACTTCTAATATTGAAGAAGAGTTGAAAAAGCTGCACACCTCCGTGCACTACGGCGCCGACACTGTCATGGATCTCTCGACCGGCGGCAACATCCACGAAATCCGCGAGGCGATCCTGCGACACTCGCCCGTGCCCATTGGCACCGTTCCCATTTACGAAGCGATCTCGCGCGTGAAGCGCATTGAAGATTTGACGGCCAGCGTAATGCTCGAGGTGATCGAAGAGCAGGCCGAACAGGGCGTGGACTACATGACGATCCACGCGGGCGTGCTCATCCAGTATCTGCCTATGGTTTCCAAGCGCATTACTGGAATCGTCAGCCGCGGCGGCGCAATTCTCGCGCAATGGATGGCCCACCATCACAAGCAAAATTTCCTGTACGAGTGCTTCGACGACATCTGTAAAATTTTCGCGAAGCATGACGTCAGCTTCTCCCTGGGAGATGGCCTCCGCCCCGGTTGCATTGCAGACGCCAGCGACCAAGCCCAATTCGCAGAACTGAAAACGCTGGGCGAACTTACGAAAAAGGCTTGGGAGTACGACGTGCAAGTCATGATCGAAGGCCCCGGCCACGTTCCACTCGACAAGATCAAAGACCAGGTAGATAAAGAAAAAGAGCTTTGTTACGAAGCTCCCTTCTACACGCTTGGCCCGCTCGTTACCGACATCGCTCCCGGCTACGACCACATTACGTCAGCCATTGGCGCGGCCATGATCGGATGGCACGGCGCGGCTATGCTCTGTTACGTCACGCCGAAAGAGCACCTAGGGCTACCAAATGAAAAAGACGTGAAGGATGGCATCATCGCCTACAAAATCGCTGCCCACGCCGCCGACTTGGCTCGCCATCGCCCCGGCGCGCAGGACCGCGATAACGCCCTCAGTTACGCACGCTACAAGTTCGATTGGGAAAAGCAGTTCGCGCTTTCGCTCGATCCTGAAACCGCGCGCTCCATGCACGACGAAACACTCCCTGACGACTACTACAAGGAAGCAGCCTTCTGCTCCATGTGCGGCCCCAAGTTCTGCTCCATGAATTATTCCTCCAAGGTGGATGAATACAACAAAAAGGTTCACGGCCTAGAGAAAAAAGACTACTCAGAATTAGTGGAGAAACTGGTTTCCATTAAGTAGCGGCCCAACTCCAAAAATCGTTCTCATCCGTGGAATTCAGACAACCAATTCCCACGTTCTCCTTCACGCGCGAAAACCGCTAGAAAACAAGCGGTTATCCGCGTGTAAAGAATTGTTACGATTGTCCTCGCAACGAATCATCCCCGCCCGCATTTCATCTAATTCACTGGAGAGAGGAAAGAGAAGTAAAGGAGGAAATATGAGGCTGTCAAGGTTCCAAGCGCTCGCAAGCTTGCTCCTGGCAGCGGTCCTGTCTGCGCCCGCGTGGGGTGCGAACACAGACACCAAAGCCGCAATTCCAGGAACGCTAAATTATGTGGAAGGACAGGCGTCCATCGGAGATCAACCATTGCAATCGAATGACATCGGTTCGGCGCAGTTGCAAGCAGGTCAAACTCTTTCTACTGGAAACGGGAAAGCCGAAGTGCTTCTTACTCCCGGCGTATTCCTGCGATTGGGCAGCAATAGCTCGGTGCAAATGATCTCGCCGAATCTCGCGACTACGGAGGTTGCGGTGGATCAGGGCAGCGCCATGCTTGAGGTATCGCAAATTTATCCGCAAAATGACATTCGCATCAACGAAAACGGCGCCACGGCGCGGATCCAGAAGACCGGGCTCTATGCCTTTGACGCTACGCAAGGCCAGATTCGTGTCTTCGACGGCAAAGCCGAAGTGCTGGATGGCGACCGCCATGTCACGGTCAAAGGTGGACATGAAGTTACGCTGAACGAAACCACAGAGAATGGAAAGCTCAAAGCTCGCGGCTTTGACAAACAGCAATATGAGGACAGCGACCTCTATCGCTTCAGCAGCCTGCGTTCTTCCTACCTCGCGGAAGCGAACGTTAGTTCGGCCCGAGTGTACGTTGCGAACGGGTGGTACGGCCCAGGATGGATTGGCGCTGGATGGTACTGGAACCCATGGTTCAGCACCTACACGTTTATCCCTGCGGATGGCTTCCTGTTCAGTCCATTTGGCTGGGGATTCTATTCTCCGCTGTTCGCCTATCGTGCACCGGTTTTCGTCGGCGGATTCCACCACTTCGGTGTTGGATATCATGCGCCCGTAGTCGTGGGACGAAGAGGAGCATTCGGCCACGCAATCGGAAGGCCGGCTTTTCGCGCTCCGCGACCGGCTCCCGCATTTCATGGCGGCCCCAATATGCGACCGAGTGGTGGTTTCCACGGCGGCGGAATTCATGCGCGCCGTTGAACGGAGGAAGATTTAACTTTGAAGCCCTTGCGGAGACGCAAGGGCTTCTTGTTGCTCGGCACCCTTGACTAAATCCGCCAGATCCTACGTGGTTAGCCCTGTTACTTTTTTCGCAGTCCGCGCCATTCCTCGGCGGTAATTTCCCAGGTCTCCGCTGCAAGTCTGCCGGAAACGTATTCGCGCTCCTCGGTCGCAATGACGCGCATGCCATTCTTTTCAGAAATTCGGCGGGAGGCCTGATTGGCAACGGCTTTCGAGGTTCGCAACACTGGAAAATTTAAGACATCGAACCAATAATCGTTAACCGGCACACTAGCTTCCGCGACTATGCCCCGTCCCTGCCACGGAAGCCCGAGCCAGAAGCCCCGATTGTCGTTCTCTGTGCTCATCAGGGAGATCGCGCCGATCAAGTGCTCAGGACCGTCCTTCAAATGAATGCCCCAGTGCCATTCTTCATTCCGCGCGACCGCAGGCAGCGCGACATCGCGGTAATAAGTGAGCGCGCCATCTTCGGGATAGGGCCAGGGAACCCGTCGAGCCAGATACTTCACGATCTCCCAGTAAGGAAAGAGCCGCTGCGTTGCTGGCGCATCTCCGAGCTGGAGCGGACGCAGCAACAAACGATTCGTCTCGAGCGAGGAAGTCATGGCTCCGAAAGGCGGTACACCTCAGCAAGGCTCAGTGTCCTGTCGCTACGGCCGAAGCTGCGGCGCCCTTCTGCCCAATCATGATCGCATCCTGCATCTGCTGGAACAGTTCCCCGAGCGCTCCCGGCGAGTGCGACACAAAAATCGTATTGCTCTTGTCCTGCGCTCCGATGTCCTTCATGGTGTCCAGATATTGAGTAATGAGAACCAGCATCATGACATCTTTTGCGGTGGTGCCTTCGACGGCAGCGGCAAAGGACTCCACCGAAGCTTTTAATCCTTCGATGATGGCTTTGCGCTGATTGGCGATGCCCTCGCCTTGCAGAGCCTTGCTTTGTGCCTCGGCCTCCGCCTGTTTCACCTTCAGGATCTTTTCGGTTTCACCGCGCGCGCTGGCCGCCACCTGCTCCCGTTGTGCCGCGTTGATCTCATTCATCGCCGCTTTCACCTTTTCATCAGGCTGGATATCAGTGACGAGCGCCTGGTCAATGGCGTACCCATAGGTCTTCATCACATCGCTCAAGCCGTCTTTGATGGCGACGGCAATATCGGCCTGCTGCAGGAAGGCATCATCCAGGTTCATCTTGGGCACATGTCCCAGAATCATGTTGAACACGTACGAAGAAATCTGCTGATTGGGGCTGGCGAGTTTGTAAAATGCCTCATACACCCGGTCAGGCAATACGTGATATTGCACCGACACCGGAATCTTCACGAATACGTTGTCCTTGGTCTTGGTCTCCACATCGAGCGAGAGTTGCTGCACCCGCAAATCAATGCGTGCCGCAATCTGGTCGAGCCACGGCAGTTTGAAGTTTATGCCGGCGTTGGCCACGCGCAGAAACTTACCCATCCGTTGCACAATCACCGCCTCCGCCGTCCGCACCTGGAAGAAGCCGCTCAGGATCGTGCCCAGCACGAATATTCCGACTACTCCATAAACAAAAATACTGAGTACCTGAGAACTGTCCATTCCACCCTCCAAGGCGATAACCCGCGCGGCGAAATATCCGGCCAAACACAGGAATGGCCCGCATCATAATCATCGCCGGGGTTTCAGGCAACGAAAAATGTTGGTATCAGAAGGAAAAGCGGCTTCCGTAAAAGGACGACAATGAATATATAAAGCATGCCCTTTGCGCGGCAGACTTGAATCCCGCGCGCCTACCTGGCTGCACGCTCAATGCTCTCCACCAAATCCCCATAATCAAACGGGCCATCATGCCGGTGATTATTTATGAAAAACGTCGGCGTCCCATTCACACCGCTGCGTACGCCGCCTAAAAAATCCGCACGCACCTTTTCGGCATATTCTTCACTCTTTAGTGACTTCGCCAGCGCTCGTCCGTCCAAGCCAAGATTCTCCGCCAACTGCAGCAAGAAATCCGTGCTCAATTCGCGCTGGTTTTCGTAGATGGCATCATGCATCTCCCAAAACTTGCCGTGCGTGGCGGCGAACTCCCCCGCTTCCGCCGCGCTTTGCGCGTTGGGATGTGCCTGCACCAGGGGGAAGTTCCGGAAGACAAACCGCAATCGCTTGCCAAAATGCTTCTGTACCCGCTTCACAATCGGATACGCCGCTCCGCAATGCGGACACTCGTAATCGCCATACTCCACCAGAGTAATCGCAGCTTGCGCATCGCCCTGAATATGGTCGCTCGCGCCCACGGGTATCTTCAACTCTGACATACTACTTCTCCTCAGTTTTTGCTGCCTCTATGGTCCGTTCGCCAAGAACGGGCTTTACTTCGGCAGGCCTTCAAGCGCCTGCAAAATCCCGTCCGCCCCCGGATTCACCGCAATCGGCGAACAATAACTCCAGGCAATCGTGCCGTTCTTATCAATCACGAACAATGCGCGCTCGCAGATGCCGTCATTCTCCCGGTAAACGCCATATTTTTTGGCCACCGCGCCCTTCGGTTCAAAATCCGCGAGCAGGGGAAAATGCAGATGCCGCGCCTCGGCAAAGGCCGCATGGCACCACACACCGTCCACGGAAATGCCCATGAGCTCTGCTTTATGCTTTTGAAACTCCGGCAAAATTTCGTTGTAGAACGCCATCTGATCTCCACATACCGGGCTCCAATCCGCCGGATAAAAAGCCAGAACCACCGGCTGCCCGCGCAATTCGCTCAGAGATAGTTTTTGGTCCGCCGTCACCGGCAGCGTGAAATCGGGGGCTTTGGTCCCCGGAGCAAGAATCTGCGCCATCGTTCCTCCATGAAAATTAAGCTGCCATTCATCATAAATCGTTTGGACGTGGAAAAGCTTCGCGGTTGAATGCGAAGTGTTTACGCGCTTGCCAGCAGATTTCGTAGTTCTCAATCTCCCCTCTATCTGGGCTCGTACAGGTCGCGCCCGTTTCCAGCCCGACACCCAGTACGTTCGTAATCTTGTGGTGGGTAGGATCGTAACGTTACCGTTGGGAGTAGCCTGTCCGTTCTAGATTTGCGACGGCTGGAATGTTTTGTTCGCAAAGGCATTCCCTTCCCGGTCCTTCCGCGATGGTCGGACGAGCGGGTGTGGAGAGAAGAATGAGCTCGCGATATCAAACCTGGATTCCAATCTCGCTGATCATCTGTGGATTGCTCACCTTAGCTGGATGCGGCACCCCCGGTACAAATGGCGGCGGCAATACGGCCGGTGGCGGAGGCGGAAATGGCGGCGGAAACGCCACAAGCAACGTTCGGCTCTATCATCTTGGCTCCAGCAGCGATATTCAAGGCGCGCTATTCACGAGTTCAGGAAGCTTCGCAAATTTGAGCCCATTTACTCCGCCTATATTACCCAGCAGCCAAATCAGCAGCATGGTGATTGCGGACAAGCAATTTTTGTATGTACCCATGAGCGGCTTTTCCAGCGTCGCAGGATATACCATCGGCTCGGACAATTCCTTAACGCAGATCAGCGGTAGTCCATTTTCAGCTGCGGCCGGGGGCGATACAGCTATCACCGATCCTGCCGGACGTTTTCTTTTTGTTGGTGGGCAATCTTCTTCCTCCATTTCGGTGTACCAGATCAGTCCAACCACCGGAGTGCTAACGCCCGCGCCGGGGTCTCCATTCCGCTCCTTCAACTTGGGCATCGCCGCCAATTTGACCGTGGATGGAGCCGGGAAGTTCCTGTATGTTGGGCAGGGTTTTTCCACCAGCCCGGTCGTAGCCTTCTCCATTGACCAAACAAACGGCGCACTTACCGAGCTTTCGGGCAGCCCGTTCGCCCTGGGCGTCTCCGTACTTCAAGGCGACCCCAGCGGAAAGATCTTGCTGGGAATCGCGGACAACACGGGCACCTCGGGCGATAAACACATTTCTGTATTCTCGATCAATCAAACGACCGGCGCGCCGACAGCGGTCGCCGGATCGCCCTTTGCCACGGTCTCGGTTCCCTTTGCTCTGGCCATGCAGCCGGGCGGCAGTCTTGTTTATGCATCTATGGCTGACAGCAATGGAATCACAACCGCCCTCGAAGGCTACAAATTAGATGCCACCAGCGGTGCGTTGACTTCGTTGACCGGTTCGCCCTTTACGGCATTTCCGTTCGCTAATTGTCAATTCGAGCAAACCGGAGCATTCGCTTTTTGCCCAAGCGCGACGGGATTTTCCGTGTTGAGCGTGGACTCGACGAGCGGCGGTCTGACGCATCTCACGCCAGACCTGACTACCAGCAACAATTTTCCCTTCGCAGTCACGGATTAACTGGTGTTGAATTAAGCGGTTTCGTTCGGCTGTTTGTGAGATCGACTTCTTCCGGCCCGAAAAAATCGCGGGCTTTTTATTCCTCCAATTTGCCCGATATTTGTCGCCTCAGAAAAACTGCATCGTATCCCCGCATCGTTCCATCTAAGCCGTTCGTACTCAATTTTATTTGGAGAATAATAATGGCCATTGGCGAACTGCTCTTGCCCGAGTTTGACGAAGAAGTACGTAAAACCCGCATCGCACTGGAACGTGTCCCCGCCGACAAGAAAGATTTCCAGCCCCATCCCAAATCCATGCCCTTGGGAAAGCTCGCGCCGCACGTGGCCCAACTCGCTGGTTTCGGATTATCCGTGCTGACCACACCGTCATTCGATTTCGCATCAGGAACCTACAAACCGCTACCGTTTGAATCCGCGGCCCAGCTTGTCAAGGTTCTCGATGAGGGCTCGGCCAAGGTGCGCACCGCGCTGGGGTCTCTCCCTGACTCGGCGTGGACGGAGAATTGGAAGCTTTTGGCGAATGGCAAGCCGATTTTCGCGGGACAGCGCTTTCTCGCCTACCGGCAAATGTATCTCAACCATCTGGTGCACCACCGCGCCCAGCTTGGTGTGTATCTGCGCTTGACGGAAAAACCTGTGCCCGCGACTTATGGGCCATCGGCGGATGAAACGCTTGGCTTTTGATCTTAGACGACGGGCGGGGACGCCCGTCGTCCCTGTTTCTTAGATCACTGTCCTGCCAAATTGAGGAGATCGGTTCCGATCTCCGCTAAGCTACGGGTCTTCCATTTAGACTTGTACCATGACCACCCACACATCAAACGCCCTCTCCCGTGCGGCTTCTTCTTACCTCCGCTCGGCCATGCAGCAGCCCGTCCAGTGGAATGAATGGGGCGAGGAGGCCTTTGCCCTCGCGCAGCGTGAGAACAAACCCATCCTGCTGGATATTGGCGCTGTCTGGTGCCATTGGTGCCACGTGATGGACCGGGAATCCTACGACGACCCGGAAATCGCGCAGATCATCAACGAGCGCTTTGTGGCAATCAAGGTGGACCGGGACGAGCGTCCTGACATTGACAGCCGTTATCAGGTCGCGGTGCAGGCGGTCAGTGGCCAAGGCGGATGGCCGCTGACAGCATTCCTGACGCCGGACGGCAAGCCCTTTTACGGTGGGACCTACTTCCCTCCGGGCGATCATTACGGCCGTCCCAGTTTCAGGCGCGTTCTGTTGGCGATCTCTGACGCCTACAACAACAAAAATAGCGACGTCCTCGAGCAGGCAGGCCTGGTGGGAAACGCGATCGCGCAATCGGAATCTCACGAAAATGGGCGCGGGCCGATCTCTACCGACATGGTGGACCGCATTATTGAAGCCGCGCTGAAGATGTTCGATTCCAATTTCGGCGGCTTCGGCAGCTCTCCTAAATTTTTCCATCCCTCCATGATCGACGTGCTGATTGACCGGTATGTAGATACCGGAGGCCAGAAGCTGCGCGATGTGTTTGTCTCCACTCTGGAACACATGGCGCGCGGCGGCGTGTACGACCAGCTTGCGGGCGGCTTTCACCGCTACTCGGTAGATGAGCGCTGGATTGTGCCCCATTTCGAAAAAATGGCCTACGACAATTCCGACTTGCTGAAGAATTACGTCCACGCCTATCAGGCCACGCGTTCGGAGTTCTTCGCAAGCGTCGCCAGAGACATAATTCGCTGGATGGACGAATGGCTGAGCGACCGTGAGCATGGGGGATTTTATGCCTCTCAGGATGCCGACATCTCTATGGACGACGACGGCGATTACTTCACCTGGACACTCGAAGAGACTCAGGCCGTTCTCTCCGAAGACGAAGCCGCCGTGGCGAGTCTGCATTACGACATCAATGATGTGGGCGAAATGCATCACAACCCAGCGAAGAACGTGCTCTACATTCGCGCGTCATTGGAAGAAATCAGCAAGAGGCTAAACAAAAGTCTCGAAGGAGCCACGGCTCTTCTGAACTCTGCGAAACAGAAAATGTATTCTGCCCGCCTCAAGCGCCCAACCCCTTACGTGGACAAGACCGTCTATACCAGTTGGAATGCGTTGTGTATCTCGGCTTATCTGGAAGCCGGCACGGTCCTGGATCTGGATTCCGCCCGGCATTTTGGCTTGCGATCTTTAGACCGCGTTCTGGCGGAGGCTTGGAAGCCGGAACGTGGGTTGCTGCATGTGGTGGCCTATTCTGATCCGCAGGCGCAGCATCGCGAAGTTCCGGCGGTCCTCGATGATTATGCGTTTCTCGCCAATGCCTGTCTGGACGCTTACGAGGTCACAGCGGACTTGAGCTATTTCAATTTCGCTCGTCGCATCGCGGAAAAGATGATTGAGCAGTTTTATGATTCCGCAGGCGGAGGTTTCTTCGACACTGCTGCACCGTTCGGAGAAAAAGTGTTGGGCGTTCTCAACACTCGCCGCAAGCCTTTTCAGGATTCGCCCACGCCGGCGGGAAATCCGGTGGCGGCCATCGCTCTGCTGCGTTTGCACGCTTACACAGACGAAGCAGAATATCGTGAAAAAGCGCAACGAACTCTCGAGGTGCTTGCCGGAACGGGTGCACAATACGGGATTTTCGCGGCTACTTACGGGGTTGCTGCAACTCATTTCTTGCGACCGCACACGCAAGTGGTTGTGTTAGGCAATGATGAATTGGCGAAGCGACTTTACAGAACCGCGATTCAGCCATTCGCTTTCGGCAGAACTGTACTGACGCTCGCTCCTGAAGCCGCAGTCGCACAAAACCTCCCCCCCGCACTGGCCGCGAGTATCCCGCGGCTGCCTGTGGTTAGCAGCAAGCGCTCAGCGGCGGTTCTGTGTTCGAATTTCACCTGCCAGCCGCCGATTTTCGAGCCGGAGACACTTGCCCGGGAACTGCAACCTGAAGCGTAGAAAACAATGCCGTGGGATCAAGAACACGCGGGCGAACTAGACGTGGAGTTCAACTAAAAGCTCAGTGCAAAAGGTGGTAAGCACCGGGTTTGGTCAACGGGACGCCAATCGATTGCACAGAAAGCTTTTGTACACTCTCAGCCTGCGTTGATCTCACTGCGTCATCATGCGAACGGGAGAGCACCGCGTCCACCATGCTCTCGAAGCTGGGAATCAATGCCTCCGCGGGCTCCGGATGCTGGATCTCCGTCAAACTATCTTCCCAACGTTGCGAAGTCAGCAGAGAATTCACCGGCTCGCGCGCGGCCTGCTTGTGCAGCACATGGAATAGCCACAGCAGAATGGTGGCGTCATAAGCGACGGCGGTTACCAGGGTCAGCGTTAATTGCGAGATGAAGCTGCTGGAATAAAACGCAAAAGCAACGATCTGTATTCCCGCGAAGGCGCCGAATCCTGCGGCAATTCCCAGACTGCTGTGCTTCGGTGAGGTCCCCAGATACTTGCAGAACATCAACAGAAACAATACCAGTCCGCATTGCGTGACACGCAGGCAACGATGGATTGTGAATAGCGCCTGGCCGAGTGGAGCGGCGTGCATTGCGGGACTTTCAAGCGTCACTACGCACGCTACCAGAAGCATAACCACCGCGACCCAGCGAAACATCACCTTACCCAAGTCCCGAAGAGTATGAAAATAGCGAAAGCCTTCAAGAAAAACTTCGTAGATCACAAACACGCCAAATACCAGGCTGATGGTGGTCAGCGACCAATTCACATAAGAAAAAGCTTTTCCACCAAACAGGTGAGCGGGAAAAAGAATTGCGAAGGCAACAACTTGAAAAATGGTGTAGGCGAAAAAAACCGGAAACCGCTGCGATAGCCTGCGCCATGCCATAGTGCCCGCCGTCACGATTTGCAAAATGGGTTGCATGATCCAGACTGTGTAATACGCAAATTCCGTTCCCGAGTTCATGGAAGCAACGCTCCCTCAGGTATCCGCCAAGAATGCGCGTCACGGAATGGGGACTTCGGTGACTAGCGAAACAAACTTTATCAAGTTTTTAGACCCCCGCAAATGAACCGTGGTCACCATTCGAGTGGTTACCCTCCGGGCACCTAACTAATTGAAAATAAAAGGGAGGTTGAGTCAAATTCTCAACAAGGGGATTTGTTCGTGTTACGAATTTGGGACAGAGCGCAAAAACGATATTCCTTTTCGGTAACTTTCCCGTTGGAACTAGTGCTGAAAGACCAGATGAGAGCAGGAATAAAGCTCCGCTGGAACTTGCCCATGTTCGAGTGCCGTGACCACGACGTTGAATGCGGGAGATTTCGCAAGGCCGCTCAGAATCGATTGGTTTTTATCGCTGCCTTGCACCTGCGAATCCATTTCTTGCGGGGAAACCAACGCCAGATATTTCAGGAACGCGTACAGATCAGGATTTCCGTCGTATCCCTGCGCGGCAAAGGACAGCTGCACGCGCCGTTGCGCGAAATGCCAGCTCAGCGAAGCGGTGGTTTGTACCATGGATTCGTATGCGTCAGCGCTTAGTACCCCGCTCGCCGGATTGTCGAAAACAATGCGCAGCCTCTGGTCGTCGTCGCGGTTGAACTCGCGCACCTTCATGGAGCCAGACTTGGCGGTGGCTTTCCAGTCCACGTGCCGGGAGGAATCTCCCGGTGTGGCTTCGCGGATAGAGTGCAGTTCCGCTCCCTCGCCCCGCAAGAAGCTCTCAAACTCGCCGTTAATTTTGGGAAAGATCGCGGCCAGCGCGCCCGCCGGACGGACGGAGGGATAGATCACGATTTCGCTCTCGCTCGGAACGCCGCGGGTCTTCTCCAAAAACGCGAAAGGAAAGCGCGTGGAGAGGCGGAATCCGCGCTGCTGAAATTGGCCTCGCCGGCCAAAGCAAAAGTTCAAGTCGGCGCTTTGCGTGGAGCCTGCGCCCAGATAAGGAAAATAAATTGCACCTGCAAGAATCTCTTCCTGGCGGCCATCGCCAATCTCCACACGGCTGAACTTGCGGTCGGCGAAGCGGATCCATTGTTTTTCAGGCGGACGGCGTGGCGGAAATCCGAAGGTCGAAGGCATCCAGCGCCAGCGCTTTTCTTTTTTTTCCTTCGCGGCCAACACGCTCACCGAACATGAGGGGAGGCGGTGCCGGTTCTTTAGGACGATCCGCCCGGGCGTGGCTTCTCCGGCGAAAATATGCCGCGGCAGGCGGACATCAAGTTCCAACCCCGCCAGCGCGCGGGCGGAAACCACGCCGGAAATCAGGATCGCACCGAGCATGGCGGCGACCACAATGTATAAAAGGTTGTTGCCGGTATTCAGCGCGGCAATGCCAATCACCAGCACCGCCAGAAAGTAGGCGATTCCCGCCCGCGTGACCTCAAATTCAAAGGCATTTCGCACCCGCACGATCTCAATGCGGCGGGTCAGATACGGGACCGTCGTAAGCCCGACGAAGGTGGCCAACAACAGCGCAAGCGAAGAGAGAATCACCGTGCCCCAGAGGTTCCCCGCCTGCCGCGACACCGTCGAGAAAATCGCCGCAGCAAACGCCAGCGCGAGTCCTCCAACGGCCAGCAAGAAGCGCAACCATACTTCGGGAATGCCCCAAAGAGAAATCACGCTGCTTTGCGATTCGCCGTTTTCGCGTTGGAGCGATTGAAAGGTGCGATCCATAGGTTCAAAGATTAAGAGCTTGCCTGCTGGCAGGCTAGCAGCGCAACGCGGTCCCGGCAATCAAATCCGTTGTATGCACACGCGACGGTAACCGGGAAAATCCCTCAACAGAGAAATTCCAAAATCGCGCGCGTTAACTCCTCGGGCGACTCTTCGTAGGGTAGATGGCCCACTCCCTCAAACGTAACCATATGGGAGTTTTGGAACCGCTCACGCAGGGGGGCGGCGGACTCGATTGATACGGCTTTGTCCTCTTTGCCCCAGACGAAAAGAACGGGGATGTGCTCAATTGCGGGCAACGCTTCCTCTAACGACCGGAGGTCCCGGTTCCAACCGTGAATGGTTTTTAAAGCATGTTGCAATACTCCAGGACGGCGCAAAGCTGCGGCGTAGCCCGCTGCACTATCAGATGGAACACGTGGCGAGGCACCGAAAAGCCGGCGCAGGAAATATCCCTGGCTGGCATGGAGGTGCGGAAACAGTCGGAGAAATATCCAGGAGATCACGGGATTGGACAAGAACGGAGCCATCACTTTGCCGTGTGCTGACCATGGATTTACTGGAGCCACCAGCACGAGCCGGGAAATCCGCTTCGGCGCGAAAGAAGCCGCAAGCATAGCGGTTGCGCCACCGTAGGAGGTCGCTACCAGATCGCAGGATGAAATTTGCAACACATCGAGAATTCGCAACAGACGCTCTGCTTCAGCGCGAAGACCGAACTCTAATCGAGCGGGACAATCGGAAAATCCGTTGCCCAGCATGTCTAAGGCGTAGACTCGAAAGCGTTCAGCAAGGGGAACTATGACGAATCTCCAGGAAAACGAATATGCGACCAGGCCATGAAGCAATACCAGTGGCGGCCCTGTCCCCTCTGCCAGATATCGCAAGCGGGCGCCATTCAAATTAAGCCAGTGTTCGGAGGAAGGTATCGAGTCCCCGGCCGGCGTTGAACTGGAAACCATTAGAAATCCACAAACCTTTCTTCGCGTGGCCAATTCGCGGACAACTATTCGCTTCTTTCCAGAGTCTATTCTTAGTGATATCGCCTTGTTCGCTTCTGTGGCGAGTAGCTTAGGCTACTCGCCTTTTTTCATGAGGGAATATTCACCGAGAATTGTGGTATTGAGAAGTTTAGTAAAATATTATTGCATTCATAGACTTACCAAAAATCACAGATCAGTTACATGAAAACATAGCCGGGGTCGAAATGCTTCTCTATAATGATTGAAGTGACTCAGTAACAAAGACTTATAAAGTTCATCGGCGTGTACCGCATGGCAGCCAACGTGCACAACTCAAACCGGGGCGCTCTCCCTACGTCTACCCAAGTATCTGCTCGACCTATGAACCGGGATTTCCAAGTTCGTTTTACGACTGCCGTGTTGGGTCTGTTGACTGTGGCGGCCTTGGTATTGGGGAGCCTTAATTTTCAGAAAGAGCGCGAGTCGCAAGTGCCTTCCGATCAAGTCTGGTGGCTTGAGCAAAACGGAAAGCTTACAGCGGACAAGGTTGAAGACGGCGGGGCCGGGGCAAAGGCGGGAATCAAAGCCGGTGACGCTGTAGTCGCGATCAACCAGCAGCCGATCACGCAAGCAGCTGACTTGGAGCGGCAACTGTACCGTACAGGCACCTGGTCGAAGGCAGCATACTCGCTTCTCCGCGGTTCCATCCCAGTAGATGCCTCAGTCATTCTGGTTCCGGTCGATCGTTCCCTGAATGGCTGGCTGCGCCTTATCGCCCTGGTATATTTCTGCATCGGCCTGTACGTTTTATTGCGACGCTGGACAGCGCCAGGTTCGCTGCATTTTTATATTTTCTGCCTGGTTTCCGCAATTTTTTATTCCTTCCACTACACCGGGAAGCTCAATCTCTTCGATTGGATCATCCTGTGGAGCAATGTGGTCGCATGGCTGTTGCAGCCAGCGCTATTTCTGCATTTCGTTTTGATTTTCCCCGAGAAGCGTGAGGTGGTGAAAAAGCACCGCTGGATCGTGCCAGCCATCTATGCGCCGGGGTTGCTGCTGCTAGCTGTACATGTTTTCGCCCTGAATTATTTGCGCGCCAGCGAGCGGCTATTGTGGAACTTGGACCGGCTGCAGATGGGATACCTGGTCCTGTTTTTCATCTCCGCCGCGGTAGTTTTGTGGGTCAGTTCAGTCCGCGCGGAACGCACCATTTTGCGCCAGCAGTTGAAGTGGGTAACACGGGGAACGATCCTGGCGGTAGTTCCCTTCACGCTGTTTTACGCGATTCCATTTCTGTTGGGGTCCCTTCCATCTCCGGCGATGAAGGTCTCGGTTTTGTCGCTGGGACTGCTGCCGCTGACGTTTGGATACGCTATCTTCCGCTACCGCTTGATGGACGTGGATCTGATCTTCAAGCGCGGCATGGTTTACACGCTTTCCGCGGCGGCTGTTGCCGGAGCCTACTTTGCGATGATTGCCGGTGTCGCGGAACTTGTGCGCGCCCGCGTTCCAAGCACAGGCACAACCGGCCTGGTTCTGGCCATTGTGATTACCGCGTTGCTCTTTGATCCGGTGCGCAAGTGGATTCAGGAGCGGGTGGACCAGTTCTTCTACCGGGCGCGCTACGACTATCGCCGCACCTTGATCGAGTTTGGCCGCGAGTTAAGCGCGGAAACCGACTTGAACAAGATGCTTACCTCGGTGGTCGAACGCCTTTCACGCACCTTGCTTGTTGATCGCATGGCTATTTTTCTTGCGGCCAGCGATCCCCAGGAGCGGTTCCTGCTGGCTAAGTCGTTCGGCATGAGCCAGACCAACGGACTGGACTTTTCATTCCTGAACGAGCCTCGCGCCGAAATGGATGCCGGGCACTTGTTTTTCGAAAACACTCATCTGGTACCACGCGAAAAAACCGGCGCGCAGGAAGTAATCCGCAAGTTGGACTTGAATTACTACATTCCCTGCCGCGCGCAAAAGCACACCATCGCGGTCCTGGGACTGGGAAAAACTGTCACCGGCGATCTGCTCTCCAGCGAGGACGTGGACTTGCTGGAAACGCTTGCGGGATACATCGGCATCGCGATTCAGAACGCACGGCTCTATGCCTCGCTTGAACAGAAAGTCGCCGAATACGAGCGGCTGAAAGACTTCAACGAAAACATCGTGGAGTCCATCAGCGTGGGCGTGCTGGCAGTGGACCTGGCGGACCGCGTTGAATCCTGGAATTCGCAGATGGAAGTTATGTACGCTCTGCCTCGCTGGCAGGCGCTGGCGCGTCCCTTGGGCGAAGTATTCCCGGCAGCGTTCGTGGAAGAGTTTTACCGCGTGCGCCAGACGCCCGGCATTCATAACCTATACAAGTTCCGCATGGAGACGCCTGCCAAGGAAACGCGCATTCTGAACGTTGCGATCGCGCCGCTGGTAACGCGCAAATTCAACGTGATTGGCCGGCTGATCATCATGGACGACATCACGGAGCGCGTGGAACTGGAAACCCAGCTTTCACAGGCGGACAAGCTTTCTTCCATTGGTTTGCTGGCTGCGGGCGTGGCCCATGAAGTGAATACTCCGTTGGCCGTCATCTCGTCCTACGCGCAAATGCTTACCAAGCAACTGCAAGGCGATCCGCAAAAGGGACCACTGATGGAAAAAATCACGCGGCAGACTTTCCGCGCTTCTGAGATCGTGAACAACCTCCTGAATTTTTCGCGTACCAGCGGGGCGGAATTCGCCGATGTGGACGTGAACAAGGTCATCCACGACACGCTCGCGCTGCTGGAGCATCAGTTCAAGACGTCGCGCATTTCGGTGGATGGAGAATTCGCCAGCAGCCTTCCCCCGATTTCAGGAAATCCGGGGCGGCTGCAGCAAGTATTCCTGAATCTGTTTCTAAACGCGAAAGACGCCATGCCGGAAGGCGGCAGGCTCCGCGTTGCCACCAGCAACGGCGAAGGCGTGAGTGTGGTAGTTGCGGACACCGGCTCGGGAATTCCGCAGGAGCACATTCAGCGTATTTACGATCCGTTCTTCACCACCAAGAGCGCTCCCCGCGAGAGCCAGGGCAAGGGCACGGGATTAGGCCTGTCGGTCACCTACGGAATTATCCAGGAGCACGCGGGAAAAATCCGCGTGGAAAGCCATCCCGGCGAAGGCACCACGTTTTATCTCGATTTCCCTATGACGAGGACCACCGTCCATGCCTGAAGCCGCCGTACTTACGCGCAGGCCAGAGAATGAATCCGCTCGCGGTGACGCGGGGTTCGTCCTCATCATTGACGATGAGGCCGCGATTCGCGAGTCATTGCAGACCCTGCTGGAAATGGAAGGCTACAACGTAACAACAGCCGCGAATGGCGAAGAGGGATTGGCCAAGCTCGGCGACCGTCCCTTTGAGCTGGTGCTACTGGATCTCGCGCTTCCCGACCGCAACGGCATAGACCTTCTAGCCGAAATTTGTGAACAGGACAGGCACCTTTCGGTGATCATGATCACCGCCTACGGCACCGTGGAAAACGCCGTCCGCGCCATGCAATCGGGCGCGGCGAATTTTATTCAAAAACCCTGGGACAACGAGAAGCTGCTGGCCGACGTGCGCGCGGCCATCTCGCGGCGGCGGACAGAAGAAGAAAACGTCCAGCTTAAGCGCGCCTTAAAGCAGCGCTACAGCTTTGAAAATATCGTGGGCAAAAGTGACGCCATGCTCAAGATATTCGATCTCGTTTCGCAGGTCGCCACCAGCCGTTCCACGATTCTTTTACAGGGTGAAAGCGGCACGGGAAAAGAACTGATCGCTAAGGCCATTCACCTGCACTCCGACCGCCGCGAACGTCCGTTCGTTCCTGTGAATACAGGCTCCATGCCCGCGGATTTGCTTGAGTCCACTTTGTTTGGGCACGTCAAAGGCGCGTTCACCAGCGCGATCGCATCGAAAAAGGGGCTGTTTGAAGTCGCCGATCGCGGCACTCTTTTTCTCGACGAAATTGGGAACATGAGCATGGACACGCAGGCCAAGATCCTGCGCGTGCTGCAAGACCGGAAATTCATGCACCTGGGCGGGGTGCAGGAAATTCAAGTGGACGTCAGAATTATCGCCGCCACCAACGTTGACTTGCGGCAACTGGTGCGAGAAGGAAAGTTCCGCGAAGACCTTTTTTATCGCCTCAATGTCATCAGCATTGATCTTCCTGCGCTCCGGCAGCGCAAAGAAGACATTCTGCTGTTGGTAAATTTTTTCTTAGAGAAATATTCCGCGGAGAACCAGCGCGCTGTCCGAACTGTAACCACGGAAGCTCTCCGGGCTCTGATGAGTTATTCCTGGCCGGGCAATGTGCGCGAGCTTGAAAATGTCATTGAACGCGCTGTCGTGCTCTCGTCAGGTTCAGAAATTGGCGTTGACCTGCTGCCCGATAACATCGCCGGCCGAGGCGCGGCATTCCCTCTTTTTGAGCAGCGTTCGGATGCGACGCTCTTTGACATCATGGAAGAATGCGAGCGGCATATTATTGTTGACATGCTGGAAAAATGTAACTGGAACCAGACCGAGGCAGCCGAGCGATTCAAAGTCCCACTCTCCACCCTCAACCAGAAAATCAAGCGACTGAACATCGAAATCAAGAAAAAGAACCGGGAATGACGTTTCCCAAAATTCTGATTGCCATTCCGCTGCTCTGATATAGTTTCCCTCAGTAACGAAAATAAATATGTCTGCCGAAGACTTTCTCAGTGGCGTGGAACTGATTTCGCCCACGGAATTCGCCAAGCAAAAAGTGCAGGCCGTGCAGGATTACGTCCTGCTTTCCGCGCAGGCGCTCGGGAATCTCTTCCGCCGCCCACTCTATGTTGCCGACATATTGCAGCAGGCAGACCTTATCGGCGTTGGTTCGCTTTCCATCACCGTGCTGGCAGGGACCTTTACCGGCGCTGTGCTGGCCATGAATAGTGCCAGCACTCTACAGCGCTTTGGTTCCCTTTCGTTGATTGCGCAACTGGTTTCCGTGGGTATGGTTCGCCAGCTTGGCCCGGTGATTACCGGACTGATGGTCGCGGGCCGCAACGCTTCGGGCATGGCCAGCGAACTCGGCTCTATGGTTGTGACCGAACAGATTGATGCCATGCGCGCATTAGGCACAGACCCCGTCAAGAAACTGGTAACGCCGCGCATTGTTTCCACGACGGTCATGCTGTTCTTCCTGACCATTCTTTCTGATCTCTTCGGCCTTTTGGGTGGCAGCGCGGTTGCGACCTTACTGTTAGGGCTCGACTTCCGCCAATACTGGACCGATGCCTGGCAAATTCTTGCCTTCTCGGATGTCTTCACAGGGCTTATCCAGCCAGTCTTTTATGGATTCGTGATCGCCAGCATTGGCTGCTATTACGGTATGTCCACCCGTGGGGGCACGCAGGGAGTGGGCCGCAGCACGACCCAAGCTGTGGTTGCATCGTCTGTCCTTATTCTTGCCGTGGACGCATTTCTGACGCGGGCTTTGACCTTATTGCTTGGGTTTCACTGATGGCGCTGTCTTCGCAAATATTTCCATCCGAGTCCGGAGTCCAGCCGCCGAGTGACGCGGTCGTGTTCGAGAACGTGGCGGCTGTTTTCGATGACAAGCTGGTGCTCGATGGCATTTCCTTCCGCCTTCCTTACGGAGAAACCAAAGCAATTTTTGGCGTTGCGGGAGCCGGCAAGAGCACCATTCTTAAATTGACTTTGGGGCTCTTGAAGCCGGACAGTGGGCGTATTTTCGTGCTTGGCGAAGATATCACCCAGATGAAAGAAGACCGCTTATTTGAACTGCGCAGGCGGGTGGGAATTGTGTTTCAGGAAAGCGCGCTATTCGATTCCTTGAATGTTCGCGAGAACGTAGCTTTCCGATTCATGGAAGAAGGCAAAACTCCGGAAGACCAAATTGATCACAGCGTGCGCGAAGCGCTGAGTTTTGTGGAACTCGAGAACACCATAGACATGCTGCCCTCGGAGCTGTCGGGCGGCATGCGCCGCCGCGTGGCGATTGCACGCGCCATCATTACCAAGCCGGAAGTCCTGCTTTATGATTCGCCTACCGGGGGCCTCGACCCCATTACCTCCACGAATATTATTGAGCTTCTGGTGAAACAACGAGACGTATATAAAACCAGTTCCCTGCTCGTTACGCATCGGCTGCAGGATGCATTCGTGATGGCCACACATTCTTTCGATCGCGGCAGTGGTCACATGAAAAGGCTCCCGCCGGGATCAAAGGCCGAGGTGCCGATGTCATTTCTGATTTTGCGCGACGGAAAGGTAATTTTCGACGGCGACGCGCACGAACTCGCTCACACGCAGGACGAATATATCAAGAAATATCTTTCCTGAAGACACTAATCCCTAGCGCGTCGCGAAATAATTTTGCACAATAATCAGGAAGACTTGCCCGCCGCAGCCTGACGCCGCGACGCAAATTGCTTTTCCATGCCCTTCAAAAGCTCGCGTCCCGCCTTGGTTTTCTTAGCGAGTTTCTCGACTCGAAGAAAGCTCTCAGGCCTGTTTAATTTTTGACGGACTTCGTCGATGAATGGACTGACTTTGGAAAAGGTGAACCACATTTCGCCGTTGGTTTCAGCAAACAGTTCCTCATTTAACGCGCCACTCAATACTAGCGACGCTGCCGTGCCCCAATAACCGGCGACTTGGCGAAACCAGGCATTTTCTGGGGTGCCAAAACTGTTGACGACCTTCACTACATCATCAGCACTAGCGGGCCAAAACCCCGCCCACCAGGCGCGCGCTTTGCGCATTTCAGTCTCACGGCGAAGATCGTATAACTGCAAAACAAGTTGAGCATCGGCAGAAGTGGGCTTCTTGGGCATTCAAAATCCTCCAGGAAAATTTACGGACGAGCAATTGGATGATGAGGAATATGCGTTCCGATTCAAAAAATCATTGCCCTCTGGAATCGTTAGGCTACTGGCGCAGGTTCGGCTTGCCGCTCGAAATCGCATTCCTTATTCGGGCAAGCGATCACCGGTCCCGCCTTCAGGTTCTTTTCCACCAGAAACTCACTGCCGCAACTCGGGCACTTCTCCGCGATGGGCTTGCTGGCCGATGTGAACTTGCACTTGGGGTAATTGGAGCAACCGTAGAAAGTATTCCCCTTCCGCGCTTTCTTCTCGACTAAATCTCCGTCCGTGCAGAGCGGGCACTTCACCCCAATGAAATTCTGTTTCACATATTTGCACTCGGGATATCCGCTGCATGAGGTGAATTCGCCGTAACGGCCGTGTCGGATGATAAGGTTACGTTCACACTTAGGGCACTTCTCATCGAGCGGAATGTCCGGCACGCGCTTGCCCTGGTCAAGGCGACGGGTAGTTTTGCAATCGGGATATCCCGTGCAAGCCATGAACTGGCCGAAGCGACCGCGTTTGAGCACCATCACTCGGCCGCAGTTCTCGCAGTATTCTTCCGCCGCACCGGTGTCCTGCGTATCGGCTGAATCGAGATCAGGCAGGTTGATCGGGTTTTCCTTCGTAAATGTGCAGCTGTTTGGATCCTCTTTGTCGTAAGAACTGCAAGCATAGAACGAGCCGTGCTTGCCCCACTTGATGACGAGCGGTGAACCGCAGCGTTCGCACTTTTCGTCCGTGGGCTTCTCCATACGCTTGATGTTTTCCATGTGTTTCGCAGCGTATTTGAGGTCCTTCTCGAACTTTTTGTAGAAATCCGCGAGCGCCTGGGTCCAGGTTTCCTTACCCTCTTCAATTTCGTCCAACTCTTCTTCAAGCTTGGCGGTGTATTGAATGTCGAAGATGTCGCGAAAGTTCTCAATCAAAAGATCGGTGACGACCAGGCCGATTTCTGTAGGCGTAAATTTTCCGCCGATCTTCTGGACGTACTGCCGCTCCTGGATGGTGCTGAGAATTGCCGAATATGTGGAGGGGCGGCCAATGCCACGCTCTTCCAGTTCCTTTACCTGCGAGGCCTCGTTGTAACGTGGCGGTGGCTCGGTGAAATGTTGCTCCGGCTTCAATTCCTTCAACGTCAATTTTTGTCCGGGCTCGAGCGGCGGCAGCTTGTGCTTGAGCTCCTCGTCTTCTTCGTCCTTGCTGTCTTTCGATTCTTCGTAAACTTTCAGGAACCCATCAAACTTGAGCACGGACCCGGTAACGCGGAACCAGAAAGTTTCCGCTCCGGATTTGGCGTCAATGTCCACCGTGGTCTGGTCGAAAACGGCGGGCATGATTTGTGAAGCAACGAACCGCTGCCAGATGAGTTTGTAAACTTTGTACTCGTCCTCTTTTAAGTATTGCTTGATCTGCTCGGGATGCCGCGCAGCCGAACTGGGACGGATCGCTTCGTGCGCGCCCTGCGTGTCTTTCTTCTCTTTGAAGGTGTTGGGCGATTCCGGCAAATATTGCGGGCCATACTCTTTTCCGATGTATTCGCGAACTTCGGTCAGGGCTTCCGGCGCGACGCGCGTGGAATCGGTACGCATGTAGGTGATGAGACCGACGGAGCCTTCTTCACCGAGTTCCACGCCTTCATAAAGACGCTGAGCGATCATCATGGTGCGCTTGACGCTGAAGCGCAGCTTGCGGGAAGAGTCCTGCTGCAATTTGCTGGTAGTGAAAGGCGGAGTCGCATTGCGGCGGCGTTCTTTTTTGTCGGCCGTACGGACTACCCAGTCCGCTTTTTCCAGAGCGGCACGGATCTTTTCCGCTTCCTCACCATTGCCAACCTCAACCTTTTCCTCGCCTTTACCCAGGAAGCGAGCATCGAAGGCTGGAGGTTTAGGGGCCGCAAGGTTGGCGTCAATGGTCCAGTATTCCTTCTTCTCGAAGGCCTTGATTTCCCGTTCACGCTCGACAATCAAGCGGAGCGCAACGGTTTGCACCCGTCCGGCGGAGAGTCCGCGTCGGACCTTGTCCCAAAGCAACGGAGAAACCTGATATCCCACTAAGCGGTCTAAAACACGGCGCGCCTGCTGGGCGTCCACGAGATCGCGGTTGATGTCGCGAGGATGCTCGAAGGCTTCCTGCACCGCGCGCTTGGTGATTTCGTTGAAGGTAACGCGGCGAATCCGGTCACCGTCTTCGTCGTTATCGGTCTTTTTCTTTTTCTTTTTGGATTTCTTGCCGTCGCCTAATTCTTCGGCCAGGTGGGCGGCCATGGCTTCGCCTTCGCGGTCAGGATCAGGCGCCAGATAGATCTTGTCCGCCGTCAGGGCCAGCTTTTTCAGCTTGGCGAGGACTTTTTCTTTGCCGGGGATGACGATGTATTCAGTATCGAAGTCATTTTCGATGTCCACGCCGAGCGTGCTCTTAGGCAGATCTTTGACGTGGCCGAGCGAGGCTTCAACGGTGTACCCCTTGCCCAGATACTTTTCGATGGTCTTCGCCTTGGTAGGCGATTCAACTATGACTAAACCCTTGATCAATTTCCCCTCAATTCAAGCGTGATCGTTTTGAAGCTAGCACGAATACGCCAATCACAACAAGTTTCGCAGTTGGCTCCCTAGCTACGGCGCGACGTCTTCAGCCTTTCCAACTTGGTGGATTTGCCGCGCGATTCGCGGTCGCACGGTTAGAAACACTTCACGAAGTTCTTGCCGGGAAGTTGTCTCACTTTCCCCGACAATTCGAGTTCGAAAAGCGCTGCAAATATTTCGGAAGATGAAATTTCCGGTCCCAGCCGCTCAACGATTTCGTCAATTTGCGTTGACTCGTCCGCTTTCAGGAAGCTCAATATCTTGCGTTCATGTGGACTGGAAGCTACGTCATCCTCAAATAAGGATGCAGTTTGCCCCTCCGGCGATTCAGGCGCGTCCGCCGGTTCAAGGGCAAGTCGTACATCTGGAGGGAGTTCTTCCCACACGTCTTCCCACGTGGCCACCAGCTTCGCGCCTTGTTTAATGAGCGTATTCGGCCCCCAGGAGTTTTTGTTGATGACGTTTCCGGGCACCGCAAATACATCGCGCCCTTGCTCCAAAGCACAGCGTGCCGTGATGCGAGTGCCGCTGTACTCCGCCGCTTCCACAACCAGCACGCCAATGGACATGCCGCTGATAATACGGTTGCGCAAAGGAAAGTTTTGCGGCGCAGCAAATTGCCTCATGGGAAATTCCGAGACGAGCGCACCGCCGATGCTTAGTATCTGGTCGGCTATTCGCTGATTTTCCTTTGGATAGATAACATCCACACCAGTTCCAAATACCGCGACGGTCTTGCCTTTGGCTAATATTGTGCCACGGTGCGCGGCGGCGTCCACTCCTCGGGCCAGACCACTAAAAATGCACAATCCGCGCGCCGACAGGTCGCACGCCAACCGTTCGGCCATTCCTGTTCCGTAGGGGGTGGGATGCCGTGTGCCGACGACCGCAATGCCCGGCAAGGAGAGTGCGTCAACATTTCCGCGCACAAACAGCACCAACGGCGGATCATAAATCTGCTTGAGGCGCGCTGGATAAGCTGGGTCTTCGCAATGGATGACTTTCACGCCCGCGGCGACAGCCTTCGCCATTTCGTCGTGCGCAAGCTCCATGGATTGGCCCGTACCTAGGGATTGCGCCGAAACCGTCTGGATTCCCACAGCCTCCAGTTCAGTGAGGGTGGCCTCAAAAACAGCCCTAGCGCTGCCAAAACGCTCCACCACCCGGCGCGCGCGCATTGGCCCCAGCCCCGGCGTCAGTGAAAGAGCCAGCCATTCTATGTCCGGCGATTGCAGTGGTTTACTTCGCTTCGCGACAGCCTCAGCCATGCCTTGCCTCCTGTTGCTCGTCGCGGACTGTAAATTTGGGCAAAAGGGCTGTCAAGGTCATATGAACATCTTTGTTAGAATCGGAAAAATAAACATGGCAAGGCTCAAAATCTCGGCTATTTCCTATCTGAACACTGCGCCACTTATGTGGGATTTCGAACACGGCAAGGCTGGCGTTGACTTTGATATTTCCTATACCGTGCCGTCGCGCTGCGCCGAGCAATTGCGGGAGGGCTCTGCGGATATTGGCATTATCCCGGCCGCAGCTTATGCAACCGTGCCGAATCTGCTGATTCTGCCTGATGTTGCCATCGCCTCCCGGCAACCGGTTCGTTCCATTTTGCTGGTCAGCGCGCTTCCGCTCGAACAGATAAAGACGGTCGCGCTTGATACGTCATCGCTCACCTCCGTTGCGCTCACGAAGGTTTTATTCGCCAAATGGTGGGGTGGCGGCCGGACCTTTACGCCAATGGCCCCGGATTTGGCGGACATGCTTCAAACTCACGACGCAGCGCTTCTCATCGGCGATCCCGCGCTAAAAGTGGACCGCTCCAAGTACCAAACTTACGACTTGGCGGAGGAATGGATTCGCCTTACCGGCAAACCGTTTGTCTTCGCTTTTTGGGCTGTGAGGCGCGAAGCGCTGGAGAAAGCTGGATTGAGACTCGACTTGCCGCATATCTTTCGTCAATCTCGCGATCGCGGGCTTGAACCATCGAATGTCGCCCGGATCGCCCAGGAATGGTCACAAAAGCTTGGCCTGACGGAAGAAGAAGTGCGCGACTATCTGACTCGCAACATCTACTACAATCTCGACACAAACTGCATGGACGGATTGCGTCTTTTTCTAAACTACGCGGAACAATGCGGCGCGCTACCCGCCGTCCCAAGCCTCGAGCTTTTGCAAGCAGTTCAGGAGCATCCCAGAGGTTAGATTTTTCTCAGCTCCAAAATACTCATTCTCCTGCATACCACTCCATTTACTTGGTTTGCCTCTAATTAGCAGCCTATGCGTGGACAAATTGAGATCCTTCTTGCAAGCGCGATGCTGGCTTGGCTATTGCGCATGGGAGGACTGGGACTCATTCTCATCGGTATCGTCGATAACTCCATTGTTCCCGTGACCGGCAGCATGGATGTGCTCACTATTTGGCTTGCCGCCAACAGGCGCGACATTTGGTATTACTACGCGATCATGGCAACAGCAGGGGCAGTATTGGGCGCTTACATCACCTATAGCCTGGCCCGCAAAGGCGGGAAAGAAGCGCTAGAGCATAAACTCTCGAAAAAGCGAATTGACCAGGTCTGTCGCAGATTTGAACGCTGGGGCTTCGGCGCGGTAGTGGTACCCGCAATCATGCCTCCGCCGTTTCCGCTTGTTCCCTTTCTGCTGGCTGCGGGGGCCTTGCAATACTCCAAGAAGAAATTCTTGTTCGCATTGACCCTTGGACGCGGAACGCGCTTCACCGTGGTCGCAGGCCTGGGCGCTCTTTATGGGAGCGCGATTGTGGGATTTTTCTCCAAGTACTACAAACCCGCCGTCATCGCGCTCATCGTGGTGACTTTTGTGAGCGGTATTCTCAGCTATATGGAGTACCGCCGCCTGCGCCACAAGAAAGATGGCGCAGGTACCGGAGTGCCCTACCACAAGACCGCGTAACGTCCTCCTCTATTTCGAAATCAGCTACCGGAGTTTGGACTCCGCGCCCTCCTCCGCTACAATCTAGACAATGCCGCTAAGCAAACAACAGGCGCTTGATCTGTTCAATTCCGACGACCTCATTGGCATTGGCATGGAAGCCGACGCCGTGCGCCGCAGCCTGCATCCCGAAGGCGTGGTCACTTACATCATTGACCGCAACATTAATTACACCAACTACTGCACCGAGTACTGCACCTTTTGCGCCTTCTATCGTCCGCTCAAAGGCCCCAAAGCCAAAGAGGGATATATTCTCGATTTCGAAACTATTTACGACAAGATTCGCGAGACTGTGGAACTGGGCGGCACCGGCGTACTGATGCAGGGTGGTCTGCATCCTGACTTGAAGATTGACTGGCACGTGCAGATGCTCAGCGGCATCAAGCAGCGCTTTCCCCAGGTCCACCTGCACTGCTATTCGGCCTCGGAGATCATTGCCATTGCGGAATACAGCGAGATGTCCATTCGCGACACCATTGCTCGCCTTCGCGATGCAGGCCTCGACTCCATCCCTGGAGGCGGCGCGGAAATTCTGGACGACGAAGTGCGACATCGCATTGCGCGATTGAAGTGTTTGACCAACGACTGGCTCAATGTTCATCGCACCGCGCACCAGCTTGGCATGCGGACCACGGCTACGATGATGTTCGGCGTCGGGGAAAGCTGCGAGCACCGCATCAACCATCTGCAGGAGCTTTACAATCTGCAGGAAGAAACCGGCGGATTCACGGCCTTCATTCCCTGGAGTTTTCAGCCAGCGAACACCGCGCTCGGCGGCCGCAAATGGGAAGAAGCTACTTCGGTGGAATACTTGAAGGTCCTTGCTATCTCGCGGCTCTATTTATCGAATTTCCTGAATGTTCAATCGAGCTGGGTCACGCAAGGGCTTAAAGTCTGCCAGATGGGTCTCCGCTTCGGCGGAAACGATGTGGGCTCCGTGATGTTGGAAGAAAACGTCGTGCGAGCGGCGGGCGTGACCAACTGCACTACCGAAGAGGAGTTGCGCCGCATTATCCGCGATGCCGGCTTCCGACCCGCGCAACGGGACACGCTGTACAGGCAATATTTCCTGAACTAGCGATCGTCTTATGGGCCATCGCTCAGCTCGTCTTGCTGTTAGAATGATGGCTTCCAGCAGCTCGCACCGCTAAATTCATGTCCAGTTCTGCAATATTTCTTGCGTTTTTTGCCGCTCGCGGAATTGGACCGTACCTACGCCAGCACTTTCTTGATACGACCTTCAAAGGCCTCTACCAGCCCAATGCCTTTGACATGGCGTTGTTGATTCCGTACTTCATCGTACTGATTCTGCTGGCCTCCTACGGAGTGCATCGCTACATTCTGGTTTACCTCTATTACAAGCACCGCAAAAAGAAAACGACGACGCCCTCATCCGAGTTCTCTGAATTGCCCCGTGTCACTGTTCAGCTGCCAATTTTCAATGAGCAATACGTGGTGGATCGCCTGTTGAGTTCGATCTGCAAGCTGCAGTATCCGCTGGACAAGCTGGATATTCAATTACTCGATGACTCGACAGACGAAACCCAAACCGTCGCGCGTGCTTTGGTGGACCAATATTCGGCCCAGGGTTTTCCCGTCAGCTATCTTCATCGCACCAATCGCGAGGGCTACAAAGCTGGAGCATTGGCAGAGGGATTGAAAAGCGCGAAGGGCGAATTTATCGCTATCTTCGACGCGGACTTTACCCCTCCGGAAGATTTTCTATTGAAGACGATTCATCATCTGACCGACCCATCGGTGGGCATGGTGCAAACGCGATGGACGCACATCAATCGAAATTATTCGTTTTTGACCGAAGTGGAAGCGATTCTTCTAGACGGCCACTTCGTGCTGGAGCATTCCGGCCGCGCGCGCAGCAACGTGTTCTTTAATTTCAATGGGACTGCGGGAGTGTGGCGCCGCACGGCCATTGAAGAAGCGGGCGGGTGGCAGCATGACACGCTTACCGAAGACACCGACCTCTCTTATCGCGCCCAAATGAAAGGATGGAAATTCGTTTACCTTCAGGACGTTGAGTGTCCCGCCGAACTGCCCGTGGAGATGACGGCATTTAAAACCCAGCAAGCCCGCTGGGCCAAGGGTTTGATCCAGACCGGCAAGAAGATCCTTCCGCAGGTGTTGAAAAGCAAACAATCATTTCACGTAAAGCTGGAAGCCTGGTATCACCTCACGTCCAATCTGAGCTATCCGCTAATGGTATTGCTCTCGGTGCTGCTGCTGCCGGCGATGATCATCCGCTTTTACCAAGGCTGGTTTCAGATGCTCTACATTGACCTGCCGCTTTTTCTCGCTTCGACATTCTCGATTTCCAGTTTTTATCTGGTGTCGCAGCGAGAGTTGTTTCCGGGCCGCTGGTTTCGCGCGCTCCTTTATCTTCCTTTCCTGATGGCATTAGGAATCGGACTGACCGTTACGAACACGGGCGCGGTCCTCGAAGCGCTTATCGGCAAGCAGTCCGCCTTCGCGCGTACTCCGAAATATCGCGTGGAATCCAAGAAAGATAAAGTACGCGCCAGCAAATACCGCAAGCGCCTTGGCTGGGTGCCCTGGGTGGAGTTGATCATTGGAACGTACTTTGCGATGACGGTCTATTACGCTGTCGTGAATGAGAACTACATTACCGTTCCGTTTTTGGTCTTGTTTGTCGTCGGATATTGGTACACGGGATTGATGTCGCTCCTGCAAGGCCGGTTCTCAGGACTGTCTTTGTCTGAGAGCCACGCCAAGCCATTTCCTGTGGGTGTGTAATGGAGGCAAAACGATGCGCTACAGCCGGAAGCTCTTGTTTTTGTTGTTGATCATCGTGCAATGCGCCTGGTGCACGGAGCGCCAGCCCAATGCCATCTATCGAGCGCGCCGCCAGAAACTTGCGGAAAGAACCAATGGCGCCGCGGTCCTGCTGTTTGCGCCACTTGAAGCAGAAGGGCCGAATGACGTATACGGCTTCCGACAGGACAATAATTTTTATTACCTCACGGGATGGACTGAACCAGGCGCCGCTCTGCTAATCGTCCCGGAGACCTCTGCAAAAGCAGATTCGCCCGCCCGTCCTTATACAGAAATATTCTTCTTGCCGCAGCACAGCTACGTACAAGAAAAATGGACTGGCCCCAAGCTTGGCCCGGAAAACCCGGACGCGCCCCGAATCACCGGGTTCGACAAGGTTGAGGCTATTGATAACCTGCGCACGGAGTTGGTCCGATTGCTGCCCATCAGAGTTGCAACCATATTTACCGACGTCGTGACCAGCGATGACACCTCGAACTCCGCCACCTCCATTGAGTGGTTAAAGCGGGCCAATGCCTTTCCCCTTGTGATTTCGTTGAATGACGTGCGACCGCTCCTCAGTTCGCTGCGAACAACGAAAGACGCTGGAGAACTTGAACTGATTCGTAAAGCCGACAACGCCTCCATGGCCGCGCAGCTTGCTGCCATGCGCGCGATCAAACCGGGCATGACAGAGCGCGAAGTTTCCGCTCTTCTGCAATATGAATGGGGGAAGCGGGGCTGCGAGCGTCCGGCATATTCTCCTATTGTCGGAGCCGGTTTTAACTCAACTGTCCTGCACTACTCCGCCGACGATGGCCCAATCAATGCCGGAGACCTGGTCCTGATGGACGCCGCCGGAGAATATTCCATGTACGCGGCCGACATTACGCGCACCGTCCCGGCAACAGGAAAGTTCACCGCGCGCCAGCGTGAAATTTACGACATTGTCTTGGGAGCCCAGGAAGCGGCGATCAACGCATTCCGGTCCGGCAAATCGATCTTGAAGGGCAACGGCCCCGACTCGCTTTATAAAGTCGCCTATGACTACATCAATACTCACGGCAAAGATCTGCACGGCCAGCCGCTGGGTCAATATTTCATTCACGGATTGAGCCACTACATTGGTCTGGCTGTGCATGATGATGGAGATTACAACGTGGCGCTTGGACCGGGAGCGGTATTCACGATCGAGCCAGGGATTCACATTCCCGAGGAAAAAATCGGCGTGCGTATTGAGGACGATTTCTACGTGGATCCCAACGGAAAGTTGATCAATCTGACGGGCGACCTGCCGCGCACTGCGGATGCCGTCGAACACGCAATGGCCGGGAAGTAAAGCGTTCCCCTCGAATGAATCACGCTCGAACACATCGACGACTTGTTACCCGGTATCGTCTTTTGCATGCTAATTTCAAATCCTTCATCATCTGTTATGCTATTTCGTCGTGAGGATGATTTGGCTGTTCCTGATCCTGGCGGCGAGCGGGCTAGCGGTGTTCTGGGTAGGAGCCACTCTGTTTCTTCGAATGCGTCGCCATGTGCGGCAGGCTGAAACAACAAATCATTCGCACGAACTGGAACATCAGCACGAGCCACCGGACTCCAACTAAATCCGGCAAGAGGACCAAATGGCGAAATCGGCAACTGCAACGCTGGGAAGTTATAATCGCGCACTGTACTGGGCGGAACAGGCTGTTATTGTGGTTGCGGCCAGTTTGTTTGTGGCCATCTGCGCGCGTATTACCGTTCCGCTTCCCTTTACTCCCGTTCCTCTTACCATGGAAAATTTTGCGGTGCTGCTGATGGGTCTTACCCTTGGCAGCCGGCGCGGATTCGCGGCGCTTCTGTTGTTCCTGATGGAAGGCGCATCCGGCCTGCCGGTATTCAGCATCGCCGGAGTCGGCGGCCTGGCGCAGCTGGTTGGCCCCACAGGTGGATATCTGATTGCCTACCCCTTCGTAGCATTTGTCGCGGGATGGGTCATGGAGCGCGGCGGCAAGAGCTTTGCTCGCGCCGCGATTGGAAGCGTGCTGGGTGAAATTGTTTTGTTCACCGGCGGCATTGGATGGCTTTTCGTTTACACGCACTCCTTTAAGCTCGCTGTGGAATACGGCCTGTACTGGTTTATTTTCGCCGAAATAATTAAAGTCCTGCTGGCTTCGGGAATAGCTTCGGGATGGAAACACTTCAGGAAGGCCAACGCCTAACCAAGGAAGTACCTCTAAAACATGCCTACGCCAGTTGCCACCGGAGAAGTCAAAGAACCCATGTCCAGCAGCGCCTCAACTCGTGAAATTACTGTTGCCCACAGCCCCGATTCCGATGATGCTTTCATGTTTTATGCTTTGGCCACGAACAAGGTCCGCTCGACCGGCCTGCGATTCAGCCACACTTTGACCGACATCGAAACGCTAAATCGCAAAGCTCTGGAAGGAGTGTACGACGTAACGGCAATCTCTTTTCACGCCTATCCGTACATTCAGGACAAGTATGCGCTGCTGCCGAGCGGGGGAAGCGTTGGCGACGGTTACGGTCCCATGATCGTTGCCAAGCGGTCGATTTCACAGAGCGATATTAAGCAAATCCGCATTGCCGTTCCGGGCACCATGACGACGGCATTTTTGGCTTTGAACCTGTTCGCCCCGGGAATCGAAACGGCGGTTGTTCCCTTCGATCAGATTATTCCCGAAATCCTCGCTGGAAATTATGAGGCAGGGTTGATCATCCACGAAGGTCAACTGACGTTCGACAAAGCAGGCTTGCACCGCATCGTTGATCTGGGTAAATGGTGGCAAAAAGTGACCGGCCTGCCGCTGCCTTTGGGTGGAAATGCGATCCGCCGTGATCTTGGGCCAGAACTGATGGCAAGCGTCTCCAGCACCATCAAGGAAAGCATTCAATATGCTTTGGATCACCGCGATGAAGCACTGGCTTATGCGATGCAGTTTGCCCGTGACCTAGACACCCAGTTGGCCGACCGTTTTGTGGGAATGTACGTAAACGAACGCACGCTCGATTATGGCCCGGATGGACGCGAAGCCGTAAGACGCTTGCTCGATATGGGCCACAAAGCCGGAATTATTCCTCGCCCCGCCCAAGTGGATTTTGTGTAGTTCTTAGTTCGCGCAATTACGTTTATTTCAAGTCGTCCTTAAACGAGAAAACCGGATCAATATCTACAGGAACAGCGGCCGCGGATTTCAGCGCCGCAGTCAATTCCGGAGACATCACGTCATACTTTTTGAACCAGGCCTCGGCCCTGCCTCGATCACCCGTGGCTTCGATCAGCAACAACTCTTTCGCCAGAGCAGCGATTGCATCTGGCATTTTCTCAAACTGTACTTTGTATTTTCCTGAAGCTTCGTGCGTAATCGCGCCGTGTTCGCTGAGATAAGTGAATTCCATCATCTCAGCCTGTCCGTGGGCCTCTCCGGTTCCAAAGCGCATGGTGCGGAAGTTTCCCGCCACATACGAAGCGTAATATTCTTCCAGTTTCTCTTTGGGCAGGACTCCGTGATTCACCAGCCAGTTCAACCCGAACATTCCAACGACATCCGCTTTGGCCTCTTCCAGGCCGCCGTAGATCGGTCCGATCGCTTCACGCACGTCAACCTTTCCCGACGAAGTGCGCGCGAAAGCCGGTCCCAGCCCGTGGGAAATTTCATGCATGATGGTGGTCAGCAAATAACCTTCGCCGGAAACTTTTTCCACCTGGCCGGGAAGCATGACGTATTTCGCCAGCGGCAGGATGACGTAGTTCACCCGCGCATCCATAAAGTTTTTGAAGAATATTTTCTTGCTTCCTTTCTGCTCGTGGACTCGAGGATCATTGGGGAGATTGTCAGCGACCGCCTGGTATCCGTGGCGCAGGTCGCCACCGCGGTATGGGGCGTCCATCACTTCCATCGGCGTTTCCAGACCATGCTTCGAAGGGCGGTCTTCCGCGGGCAACGGCAACGCGTCCTGAATGTCGACAACATATTTTTTGAAGATGTCGAGCTTCTTGCTCTCTTCCTCGTTACGAATGAGCACCGCGACACCGTATGAGGTCTTCACGCCCAACAGGTCATCGAGATAAGTTTCATAAGGAGCAAAAATGACGTCGAACTTGGGGTCCTTCAAATCAAGCCAGGCGAGATCGCTCTGAAAGTAGTCGTCATTCAGCAAGGCGTCCGCCCTCATGCGAAGAAATTTGGCAAACGCAGGATCGGCACTCAATGCCGCAGCTTCGCGCAGATCCTTTGCCGCAGGCTCCAGAAATTCGCGGAAAGCAACGTGATAGGGCGTGCCACTAAGCCATTGGCCATTTAGTACATCGCCCTGGGCATGCACAATAGTCTGGCCGTTATAAATTTCTGCTTTCTTATCGGGATGCTGTTTTACGTACTCCTCAATCTGTTCCCGTGTAATTCCTTGAGGATAAAATCCACGGCCCGGAGACATAGGGGCGTTTCCCACGAATGGTTTGTTGTCGTCAATCAAATCAAAGCGTGAGCCATTGATGCGCAAATAACGACGCAGTTCAAGGTCCTTGGGATTCGTGCTGCCTTCGAGCGACAAATACAGCTTCAATCCTTCGGGATCGCTTTGCCGCCAGTAGATGTCTTCCAGATAGCGCGTAGCATCCACCAACTTGTCCACCAGCTTCTTTTCTTGTTCTGTAAGAGCAGCGGAATGAAAAGGCATCTGCACAGTCTTAAAGCGCGCGAGTTTTTGCGCCAAGTCCGGAGCAACATCCAGATGCACCGAGACCGCCGTCTTTTCCATTGGCTTATTTGTTTTTTTCTGCTGGGCTGAGGCTGCGGGAATCATGAAAACAATGGCGGATGCAAGCAAAAAGACTGAAGGGAGCTTCATAGCCCAAAAGTTTAGCACCGATGGGCCCAGGGGCAACGTTCCGTTTGCCGGGCGAAGACGAAACCTCCGCCCGGCGTCTGGATTTAAACCGTGGACAGAGTGCAATACTGATCGAAAACACGTTTGAGTTCGTTGGCAATATCGGCCGCTTCCCGATGCTCAATATCGCTGCGCTGAATCATGTGTACCAGTTTGCCATCGCGGAAGAACGCAACGGAAGGCGAGGAAGGCGGATACCCAGTAAAGTACCTGCGAGCACGTTCCGTCGCTTCGACATCCTGGCCGGCAAAAACCGTGAACATGTGGCTCGGACGGTTCGCGTTCTGCAGCGCGGCGCGAATGGCAGGACGCATACGACCAGCGGCGCATCCGCAAATTGAGTTGACCACCACCATGGCCGTCCCCGGCTGCTTCGCTTCAAGGGCGCGATCCACGTCCTCTTTCGTGCGCAACTCCTTAACGCCGAGCCGCGTCAATTCCTCGCGCATAGGAACCACCATAATCTCTGGGTACATTGGTCTCCTGGGAAAATAAGTATTTTTGCTGTAAGGCTCTGTATTACGTCATGCATGCGAATCCCGCACGCTTCCTCTACATTTTGGCCCAAATATTTCGTTTTTACCATTAAAAACTCCGTCAGTTTGTACTAATGCGTAATACAGCACCTTATTCCGAGCGGTACAGATTCGCACCAATTGCGCTGCCTTGGACAAACACTTACGCTGACAAAGTGCCAAACTTAGGCAAGCAAACGCATTCGATTGCGCGCCGTCCGAAAACCTGCTGGCGGCACCCAAACGACGCAACTTCCCACCCCCCTACGCTTGTCTGGATTGATGACTACCAGCCGGGGCTGGGGCTTTACAAGGAACTTTATGAGGAACTCGGATATCGCGTTTTTACCGCATCTCGCGGAGTTGATGGGTTACGGATTCTGGCCGCCCGTTCAGCCGATGCGGTAATCGTCGACTACGAAATGCCTGAAATGGACGGAGGCGCGGTAGCCCGATCCATCAAGCAACGCTGGCCCTCCATGCCCGTCATTATGTTTTCCGGGTGCTCCGCCGTGCCCACCGACATGGCCGATATCGTGGACGCCTTTTGCGACAAAGCAGGCCGGCGCGAGGACTTACAAATTGCCATCCAAACGGTATTGCAGAAAAAGCAAAACCACTACTCCACGTCGTCAGCTGGTTTGCAAGCTGGCCAAGTTCTTTCGTAACCACTGGACCTATTTAGGTTGTGCAGGGTTGACATTTCAATAGGAGATTAAAAAATGAAAAAAATCATGCTTCCTTTTGCCACGGTACTGCTGTTTGCCCTGGCAACATTTGCTCAAACGACAGCTACTCCCGATTCGACGCCTGGAGCGCAAGGCACTCAAAGCGAATCCCCTTCCATGCAGCAAACTCCCAGCAATGACAGCAGCATGGGCGGTTCGATGCATTCAGAAAAAGAGATCAAAGGCTGCGTGGCGCAACAAAATGGACAGTACGTATTGGAGACGAAACACGGGAAGTCCATAGCATTGAGCGGACAGGACGTGTCCGCACACGTTGGTCACACAGTTGCCCTACACGGAACCTGGGCTGCCGCCTCGGCCAACTCGCAATCGGCCGGATCGCAGACCTCAACAGGCATGAGTTCGGGGAACAGTTTTAACGTCACCAAAGTAGACATGATTTCAGACAGCTGCAAAGGCAACATGTCTAATGGATCTGGCAGTGCGACGCCACATCAATAGTTCGTGCATTGACGGTAGGACTCCCGTTCGGGAGTCCTATTTTATTTGCTTCTTAATGCAATGATGGTTGCCGAGGGGGCCACAACCGGACGTTGCTGCTTATGTCTATGGAACGTGTAGTAATAAGCGGCAAGAGCGATCACCAGGATTGCAATAAGCACCGCAATAATCCAAATACGCGCTGCTCGAGGTTCTTGTTTCGATTCCGGTTTCGATTCCATTTTTAATTTCACCTGTCTTTCTATGGCATAAAAATGCCCACCTCCATTAATGAGGAAGGTGGGCACCGACGATTTTTTCTCAGTTAAATGCCACTTCTTCCACGTTTCCCCAGGCCCATGACGAGGGTGACCAGGAAAATCACCAGGAAGATGTAGAACAGGAGTTTCGCGATTCCCGCCGCCGCGACTGCGATGCCGCCAAAACCAAGAATCCCCGCAATAATGGCCACTACCAAGAAAACCAATGCCCAATAGAGCATCTGCCGCCTCCTTTTTGTTATCTCAAAAACCAAATCCAAACTTTCAGATGGCAGAATAATCGCACGAGGCGCGGATTAACGATCAGGCTGACCCTGTAGTTCCCCGGGCATATTGCAGTACCCTTACTCTTGTTTGCCTTTAGGCAGTGGAGGGCTTTTGAAGTCATGCGCAGGTTTGTAATTAAGGGTCATCAAGTAAAACCCGTAAGGATGATTTGGTGTGGACGCAAAATCGCGCGCACAAAATCTGCAACCAGCAAAGCATCCTCCAACCTGCTCAGATTGTGTTACATCTAAGCCCATCACTAGGTGCGGTGGAAACCGCCCTCAGCCTTCAGCATGGCTCCGGAAGCTGTGTTTGCGGGTTGAGGGCGGACAAATTTTATCGAACATTTTTATCCAAGACACCGCACCCAGTCGCACTCATATCGTGAGAAAAATGCCTTCTCCCTTTCATTGGCCGGCACCAGTCTGCGCAAGTCCATCTCCGATAAAACCCCCGTCTCTGCTGGGCCTTAGCACTTTGGTGTTACGACAAAACCCAATCGGGCCATATTTCGCCCGCCTCTTTTCCGTGTACAATTTCACTCGTATTTCAATAAACTTTGAAGCGACTGACACAGAAAAGTGACTTCCCCCACCGCAATTGATCAAGTACGTATTCTTGTGGCCGACGATCATGAGGTCATGCGCTTAGGCATTCGCAATTTGCTGGAAGCGGTCCCCAATTGGACCATCTGCGAAGAAGCGGTCAACGGACAGGAAGCGGTGGAAAAAGCTCTTCGGGTGCGCCCGGATGTCATCATCATGGACATCACCATGCCGGTGATGAACGGCCTGGACGCTTCGCGGAAAATTTCTCAATCTCAACCGGAAATCCCGGTCATTTTATTCTCGCTGCATCTTTCCGAAGAGATGATCCAGGGTTTCGACACCAAAGCGATCCGCGGCGCAGTGAACAAGGGCAACGCAGCCCGCGATCTGGTTGAAGCTGTGAACCGTGTTTTGGACGGGGGCACGTTCTTTCCCTACAAGCAATCCACTTCGTGATCTTCCCTGCTCAATTTCAGCAAGAGTAAGATAGTCAACCAATCAGCAAGCCGACAGGAAACTTCCCTAACAGGCTCGGGACGGAGATCCACGCGGGTTCACCGGACTTCGGTATCGGCAATGCTTCGCGAGTAAATATATTTTGCAGCGCAGCGCTTCCGGAAGCGGGAATCTGGATTGAAGTGTCATTCCATACAGAAGCATCGGCAGGACCGGCCCCGCTCTCACCCAAGAGCTGCGCACAAAGGCGCGGCACAACAATCACTGCCATCCGGCCGCCACGGCAGCGCGCAAAGGCCAGCAAATGTTTCGCCTTCTCGCCGCGAACCTGCAATGGCTGATAGTCACCAAATTGGAAAATGTGGGAATGTTCCTGGCGGGAACGTAACGCTTTCCACGTCAAGAAGAGCTTGATGCGCCCATCTTTCATATTGGCCTGAAGATCTTGCAGCCTCTTAGGTAACTCCTCGCACTTCCATCCCTGCATTTTCTCCAGCATCTGTTTCCGGATTTCATAATCCACCGCCCGGCGGTTGTCAGGATCCACCAGGCTGAAATCCCAAAGTTCCATTCCCTGATAAATATCCGGCACGCCCGGAGCGGTCAATTTGAGCAGTGTTTGCGAGAGGCTGTTGAACATTCCAATCTGAGCGACTCGCGTTTGTAATGACAACATCTCTCGTAAAAACGCATTTTTATCCGAAGGCTTCAGTAAGGCTTCCACAAATTGCAAAATGGATTCTTCGTATTCCCGGTTTTGGTTCGCCCAACTGGTATGGTCCTTTGCTTCGCGGACAGCTTTGAGCATGTAATCCTGAATGCGCTTGCAGAATTCCGCTGGAAACTCTTGCGGGTCAAATTCCAATGGCCATGCGCCAAGCAGCGTCTGGTAGAGCAAGTATTCATCGTTCCGCGAGGGTGCTTCCTGACCTTCTATCTGGCGCTTCTTGTCGCGATTCATCTCACGCCAATGCCTAACACTCTTTCGCCACAATGCTGGAATTTCCGAAAGTACATTCAGCCGGGCCCGCACGTCTTCCGAGCGCTTCGTATCGTGCGTGGAAGTAGTCAGCATAGTATGCGGCCATAAGGCCGTCTGTTCCTGCATCCGCCCGTGGAATTCTTCAGGGCTCACACCGAATTTGCCCGGGTCGCCGCCAACCTCGTTCAAGGAAACAAATCGGTTATAGCGGTAGAACGCCGTGTCCTCCATGCCCTTTGCCATTACCACACTCGTGAATTGTTGGAACTTCATGGCAAAGCGAGTGACCGCCCTTTTGTACGGCTCAATGTGCCCTTCACCCGCATCCGTCAGCAATACTTTTTGGACGAAGTCGTAGACACTGGTATCGGCAGCGGTGCTGTTTCGAATTGCGGCGCGGACGGCTTGCTGGATGCGAGTACGATCGCCGTCAGAGACGCGCGTGCAGGTTATATAAGTTCGATAGACCGGGAAGCGCGCGATCACTTCTTCCAGCGCATCGCGCAGGTTATTGAGGGTGAAATCACAGGTGTGCCGGTCGGAAAGCGCGATGCGGCTCAATAGATTTGCCAGAACGTTTAGTTCACTTGCCAACGCGCCGTGCATTACAAATTTCTTCGACTGATAAGCCAATTGGCCGAACAACACGCGTTGCCCCGTGAACACGCGATAAATCCGCTCCATCCGCATCAGCGAATCTGAATCAACGAATAATCCATTCACCAGATTGGTAAAGTCGTAGCCGGTTGTGCCATTCACGGGCCAGGTTTCTGGCAACCGTTCTTTTCCCGTCAGAATTTTTTCGACCACTACATAAAAGTGTTTCTTCGGGGAACTCTGCTCGGGCACACGGGCCGTCCCGCATTGCAGGCGATAGAAATAGTGCAAGGGATCGTAAAGCCCGTCAGGATGGTCAATGCGCAACCCATCAATTTTTCCCTGCTGAAGCAACTCAAAGATGAAGCGATGGGTCGCTTCGAATACCGCGGCGTTTTCCATGCGCAGGCCCGCGAGGTCGTTGATGTCAAAAAAGCGCCGGTAATTAATATCGTCGGCGGCAACGCGCCAATAAGCCACGCGGTAGGCTTGTCCCTTGATCAATTCGTGCAATTCGTCGAAGCTCCGCGTGTCGCCAGGAGTTCCATTGATCTTCGCGACGTTTTCCTGAATAAAGTCTCTTATGGCTGAAGACCGAGCGCTCAGCGCAGAAAGCCGCCGCTTATGGATGGTTTTATCCCGAATGCGTTCTTCGCGCTTCTCCAGCTCAGCCTCAACTCTTCCTGGCAAATGCCGGAAAGCCGCAACTAAGCTCTGTAACTCAAGCAGGTTCTCATCCTGCGGACCAAGCGTCTGCTGCAACCGCTCGATGCCCAGGCCAAGTATCCGCGGATATTCCTTCGGATTGATTGGCAAACGGTTCGGTCCATAGGAAATGCTGAACTCTCCACACTCCTGGTCGAATCGAAGGACCAATTCCCCTCGCTCCAGAACATTTCCATACTGATCACCTAGAACCGGAATCAGTACTTTTTCCTGCAATTCATCCTTTACCGGCTGCCAGTCGATGTCAAAAAATTCCGCGTAAGGCGACGCCTCGCCGTTCTCCAATACGTCGAGCCACCAGGCATTGTCGCTTCCCATCACTCCCATGTGATTAGGGACAATGTCCAAAATCTGCCCCATGCCTCGCCGGTGCAGCGAGTCCACAAACCCATCGAACTCCTGCGGCGTGCCAATCTCCGGATTCAGATTGTTGTGGTCAATGATGTCGTAGCCGTGCATGCTTCCGGGTCGCGCCCGCAAATATGGCGACGCATAACAGTGCGAGATTCCTAGCGCAGCCAGGTAGGGGACGATTTCCGTTGCCTGCGCAAAAGTGAATGCATGATGAAACTGCATGCGATAGGTCGCGAGAGGTATCCGCGCCGAATTGGTCTCGCCTCGATTCATGCTTCCCGTCTCCAGCAAATGGTCCACGGCTCTAGAATAAGCTTCTCCGCCGACGAAGGGCTTATAGAAGATGAATAAATGATCTGGCTCGTGGAGCTGAGTTGCACTGGAATTTCACTGTCTCCCAGATTCGCAACCAGATTCAACTTGCTGCCGTTCTTCAACCGCCATTCGACCGACAAGCCTGAATGTTCAAACGTATGAAAAACTCCACTTCCCGGAATCAATTCACACAATAAGGGCACAATCGCACGCCGTCGCAGAGCAAGCATCTCCCGATAAAAACATAGCCACGATTCATGTTCCGGCTGATTGAGCGCCGTCCAATCCAGTTTGGATCGCATGAATGTGCTTGCTGCATTGGGATCGGGAATTTTCGCCCGAACTTCCGGATCGGAAAATTTCACAAACCGTCGAAACTCGCTACGCCGCCCTTCAGTAACAGCAGTTGCAAGTTCCCCTCGAAAGTCGGAGAAAAACAAAAACGGCGTTCTCGACCCGAATTCTTCTCCCATGAAAAGTAGCGGAGGCTGCGGCGCAAGCAGCAGAACCGACACGGCCGCTTTAATTTTCGCGGCTGAGGCAATGTCCACGATCCGGTCTCCAAAAGCCCGGTTCCCTACCTGATCATGGTTCTGCAAAAACGAAACGAACGCATCCGGCGGAAGATGCTTGCTCAGTTCTCCGCGCCGCGCCCCGTTGCGATATTCGGAAGGATCATCCTGGAAAGCAAAGCCTTCCGCCAGGCATCGTCCCAATTGCGCAATTGGATTTGTCGCATAATCGCTGTAATAGCCGTCGGTTTCGTTCGTCACTAAAACATGCAATGCGTGATGGATATCATCATCCCACTGCGCGTTATAGAACTTGGGGCGCAAGTCCGTATCGCGCTCCAGATACTTCGCCAAGTTCGTTTCATTTTCCAGTATCAAATGCACTTGCCGTTTATTCTCAAACTTCGCTCGCACGGTCCGAGCCAACTCCGTAAGTATGTCAGGCTTGGAATCGTCAGCGATCGCATGCACCGCATCGAAGCGCAACCCATCAAAGCGGTACTCTTCGAGCCAGTAAATTGCGTTGTGAATAAAATAGTCGCGCACCACGCGGCTGTGCGGCCCGTCAAAATTGATGGCGTCGCCCCATGGTGTGCAATGACGGCTGGTGAAGAAAGCTGGAGCATAGCAGCGAAGATAATTTCCCTCGGGCCCGAAGTGGTTGTAAACCACATCGAGAAAAATCATCAGTCCCTTGGAATGCGCCGCTTGTACAAGACGCTTCAGGTCTTCCGGTCGGCCATAAGAACTGTCGGGCGCAAAAGGAAGCACGCCGTCGTAGCCCCAGTTGCGCTTTCCGGCAAAATCAGAGACCGGCATCAGTTCAATGGCCGTCACTCCCAGATCGCGCAGATAATCGAGCTTTTGTTCTATGCCGGCGAACGTGCCCTCAGGAGTGAATGTCCCGACATGCAGTTCGTAAATGACTGCTTCGTCCCAATTCCTTCCACGCCAATCGTCGTCTTCCCATTCAAACGCGGCCGGATTCACAACCTCGCTCGGCCCGTGCACATCCTCCGGCTGAAATCTGGAGGCCGGATCAGGGACCGCCTGCCCATCATCGATCTGAAACTTATAACGCGCGCCAGCTGCAATATCTTCGACGGTAAATTCAAACCAGCCGTCGTCGTGTTTGACTAATGAATAACTTCCTCTTCCCTCCAGGCACAGACGAACGCGTTTCGCTTTGGGCGCCCAGAGGCGAAACCGAATGCGACCTTCATCGAGAGGCTGCGCCCCGAAAGGCATGTCGTGCCTACGCCTCATTCATGACTTCCTCAAGTGCTTTTGAATCTTTCGGGAAGCCGGACGCGCGCCGCTCCGGACGTTGCATCAATAAACAAAGGGAGCGGCCCTTCAGAGGATAGGACTCCGGGACGGCATAATTTCCGTGGCCATTGGCCGTATTGACTTTAGCGGTGTCAAGCAGCATGATCCACTCTTTTCCCGAAGAAGGCGTGGAAACAGCAAACGAAACCTCCTCAAAATGGGCGTTGATGAGTAGCAGGAAATTCAGATCGCTCAGCCTCTCCCCTCTTTCATCAACCTCTTCCAGTCCCTCGCCGGAAAAAAATACGCCCAGGCATTGGGCCGATTCCTTGTTCCACTCCTCATCCGTCATCTCTTTGCCATCCGGTCGAAGCCACAAAATATCCTTGATCTCAGCTCCTTTAATGGCGCGCCCCTGAAAAAACTTGCGACGATGAAACACAGGGTGGCTCTTGCGGATGGCAATCACCTGCCTTGTAAATTCCAGAAGTCCGGCATCTGCGACCGTCCGGTCCCAGTTGATCCAGCTGATTTCGTTGTCCTGACAATAAGCGTTGTTATTCCCATTTTGCGTGTGCCCGATAGCGTCTCCCGCCAGCATCATTGGCACCCCCTGTGAAAGAAATAACGTAGCCAGAAAATTGCGTTTCTGCTGGGCACGCAATGCCAGAATTTGAGGATCGTCGGTTGCGCCCTCGGCCCCGCAATTCCAACTGCGATTGTTATCGGTGCCATCACGATTGTCCTCTCCATTCGCCTCATTATGTTTTTGGTTGTAGCTCACAAGGTCCTGCAAGGTGAAGCCGTCATGCGCGGTCACAAAATTAATGCTGGCGTACGGACGGCGGCCGCTTCGCGCATATAAATCACTCGAACCTGTTATGCGGTACGCGAGTTCTCCTATCAAGCCACCATCCCCCTTCCAGTATGAACGCACAGCGTCACGGTAGCGGTCGTTCCATTCCGCCCATCCCACGGGGAACTTACCTACCTGATATCCGCCCTCCCCCAAGTCCCAAGGTTCGGCGATCAGCTTCACCTGCGAGAGCACGGGGTCCTGATGGATGATGTCAAGAAATGCGCCCAGCTTATCCACTTCGTGCAGCTCGCGCGCCAGTGTGGCCGCCAGATCAAAGCGGAACCCATCCACGTGCATGTCCAGCACCCAGTAGCGGAGACTATCCATAATCAGCTGCAACACCCGCGGATGCCGCATGTTCAAGGTATTGCCGGTGCCTGTGTAGTCCATGTAATAACGCGGATTGTCGCCCATGAGCCGGTAATAGACAGGATTGTCAATTCCACGGAATGACAAAGTCGGACCCAGTTGATTGCCTTCCGCCGTGTGGTTGTAGACCACATCGAGAATGACCTCGATGCCGGCAGAGTGCAGAGTCTTCACCATGGTTTTAAATTCATTGGCGTGCCCGGTTGCAGAGTAGCGATGCTCCGGGGCAAAAAATCCGATTGAGTTGTATCCCCAATAATTCCGCAGCCCCTTTTCCACCAGCCTGCGATCGTCAATGAAGCTGTGCACCGGCATCAGTTCCAGGGCAGTAACTCCCAGCCGCGTAAAGTAATCGATCACTGGGGCTGTAGCCAGGCCCGCATATGTGCCGCGCAATGCAGGGGGGACATCAGGATGGCGAATCGTAAATCCCTTAACATGCACTTCATAGATCACGCTCTCATGCCATGGGATTTTCGGCGCTCGGTCCGACCCCCAGGTGAAGGCGGAATCAATCACCATTCCCTTGGAAACTCCGGTGGCATTGTCGCGGCGGTCGAATGACAAATCTTCTTTTGCGTGTCCGATACGGTACCCGAAATGAGCATCGCTCCAGTCAAGCTTGCCCTGGATCTGTTTCGCATAGGGGTCCATCAGCAACTTGTGATGATTAAAGCGGAAACCTTTTGCGGGATCGTACGGTCCGTAGGCGCGATATCCGTACAAAAGGCCGGGCCGGGCCTCCGGAAGATAGCAATGCCAAACCTGGTCGGTCTGCTCGCGTAGCCGGATTCGTTGCAATTCCCGGCGTCCGGAAGCATCGAAGAGGCAGAGTTCGATCCGCTCTGCGTGCTCGGAAAAGATTGCGAAGTTTACGCCCTCCCCGTCCCATGTTGCCCCCAGTGGATAAGGAGAGCCTGGCCAGACAATAGGCGTTCGTGTGGACAATTATGCAAATCCTCATTCCGGAATTGAGACACACCGTCTAATGCAAAAACCTTTGATGCAGATTTCAATGAAATCAAAGCGTCCCTAGAATCCGCAAATTTCTGGGACGAGCTCGAAATCAGCTTCCATTAGATGAAAATACAGTAACCACCCGATGGAGGGTATGCGCTACTCCATGCGATATAAGACTTGCAATTGTCTTTATAGACTAGAGCTTCTGGTAACTATCCGTTCGGTCTTTTTTTAGCCACAACATTTGTTGGGTGCCGTAGGCCTGAGATCAGCCATGATTTCAAAATGCTCCAATCCCCAATGTGGCGTTCCTCTACGTTATCTTCGTCATGGACGCATTTTTCGCTTCGACCAGCCGATAGAGTCGTTTGAGGCCATTGGCCCCTCCCGGCACTCTAGGATCGTCCGCAAGGTTTCCCATTTCTGGCTATGCGGACATTGCTGCCAGACGCTCACATTGGTATCCGACCCGGTTCTAGGCGTAGTCGTCCGTCAGCGGAATCTCCATGCTGAACCACTTCCCCTCCGCGAGCAACTCAGCGTCATGGCTGCATCCGCTGCGCACGTCTAGCGAACGCCTCTTCCCGGCCCCCCCGGCATCTCCCGTCAGGGCGCGTGTCTGCCTTTTCATCAATTTGTCAAACTTTTTGGGTTGGGGGGCCTAAAGGAAAAAACTGCCCAAAATGCAGGAGGGGCAGGTACCGGATCAAAAGGGGAGGTGATTACCGGTGCCTGCCTTCCGTCTCCTTCGCGTTGGGGTTAACTTAGTGATACGTGATCGAAATCTCTTTTGACATACCGAAGATACTGTAATTTTAGGGAAGTTTTTGCCTAAGTGTGCTGCTATTGAGCTGGCCTCGTGGAGCCCCGGCCCTTACGACTCGGTGGGCGGCAGAGAACGCCGAACGGCTTAAAACAGCCCCCTTTCGACCCTCCTACTCGCAGGCCCGAGCCCTACACAATCGGGATGTGCGCCTTACAGAGTCATCCTGATACCAATTCCAATGAAACGCATTTAGCGTACTTTTCGTGGGACAAGGGCGGAAATGGGTTTTTACCGTTTACCCCGTCTTGGATTCGCCCGAAGGAGAACGGTGTCAGGAGAATCACGCCTTTGTCCTCAAATCTTCCCAAAAAACGCACAATCTAAGGATTCAGCAAACACCCGCAATCGGCAGGCGGAACCGTGTCCTTCAGAAATCCAGTCGCACGGCGATAGGCGTCAACCAGGTTTTCCACTTTGGCAAAGCCGTGGCCTTCATTTTTATAGACTTTCAGTTCAGCCTTCCCGCCATTCTTTTTCACCGCGTCAACCACTTGTTGCGACTCCTCTTCCGGACAACGCGGATCATTTCCGCCTGCCAGAATAAAGAGAGGCGCTTTGATCTTATCCACAAAGAAAATCGGCGAGCGGTCTTCAAACAGGGCCTTGTTCGTCTTGGGATCGCCCATGGTCGCGATGTCTGACTGCTGCAGAACCGGGTCCTCATGCTCTATCTCGGTGAACCAATTCACAAAAGGGACAATCGGCACTCCAGCAGCCCAAACCTCCGGCGCCTTCGTCACTCCCATCATCGTCAGGTAACCGCCATAACTTCCGCCCATCAAAATCAGCTTTTTGGGGTCCACGTAGCCGGTCTGTTTGATCCAATCGGCGGCCGCCAGAACATCCTGCAGATCGCCGCCGCCCATATCGAACAGATTGGCATGCTGAAAATCTTTTCCGTAGCCTGTCGAACCGCGATAATTGGGCGCGATCACAATGTATCCCTGGTTGGCCATGTATTGGATCAGACGATTGAAGGAGTTCACCGTTTGCGATGCCGGGCCGCCATGCACATAAACAATGGCTGGGCTGATGGGCTGGCGCGGCAAGTTAAAAGGTACGTAGACGAATGCGGAGATCGTCCATTTTCCATCGCGGCTGGGATAGTGCACTAGGAACGGTTCGACCATTTGGCCCGCCTGCACCCCGCCAACCAGAGAACTTGTCACTTGATGAGATTTGCCGGTCGCTAGCGTATATATCCACGCGTCATTCGGAGCCTTTGCGCCGTTATGGTAATAGAGCAATCGCGAACCATCGCTCGTAAACGCCGACTCCGCTCCGCCAAGCTCGTTCACTCCCTTGGGCAGTGGCAATGCCGTTGTTTTACCGCTGGAAAGATCGTGGATAAAGATGTCGGTGTTGCCATCTACATTTGCCGTCCAGGTAACTGACTTGCCATCAGGAGAAAAATGACCGGCGAGAATTTCCCATTTGTCTTTTGTCAACCAGGTGAGTTTTTTGCTCGCGATATCGAGCACGCCGGCGTTTTCGTATCCATTGACGGCATTGGAGGTAAACAGCAGCGACTCGCCGTCAGGAGAAAAATCGTTCACTCTGAATATCTGCTCTCCTTCATGCGGAGTAAGCAAAGTGATCTTCCCCGTCGCGACTTCCGCTACAAAAATATTTGAGTTGGTCCCTTTGGCCTGCTCCTGCGTATAAGCAATCCACTTGCCGTCACGCGACCAGATGGGCCGCACGTTCATTTTGTCGTTCGATGTGCCGGTCGTAATGTGGTTTACGTCGCGCAGCACCGTATCGAGTACATCAATTTCGAACACCGAAGACGATTTCGGTTTCACCATATAAGCCAGATACCGCCCATCTGGCGACCATACCGGGTCTTCCTCAGCGATCTCACGAGTGTTAGTCACATTCCGAACTTCGCCGCTCTTCGGCGACACGAGAAATATGTCCCACTGCTCATCACCATCGTAGTCCGACATATAGGCAATCCATTTTCCGTCGGGCGACCATGCAGGGCGCGCCTGCCGCTGGTCGCTCACGGTGAGTTGCGTCGGCCATCCGCCCTCCGATGGGACCAGCCAAATATTGCTTCTTCCGCTAATATTGGAAACAAAAGCAATCGTCTTGCCGTCCGGCGACCATGCTGTGCCGCCCACGGCGCGCGTCATATAGAGCTTTTCGATTTCAAAATTACGCTCCACCGCAGCATTCGATCTGGAAGTAATCTGTTTAGGATCAGTAATGACCGCGGGGCTTCCCGACGCCGGCGCTGAGGAGGGAACCGAGAACAATTGCGCTGAAGAAAGATTGCTCATAAAAATCAAAATAACAAAGATGGCAAGGGTTCGCATGCTTGTGAAGAGGTGGAAGAGAAAGTTTAGCAAAGCCCGAGGAGCAAAATTTAACCATTTCGCCCTACTTAGATCACTCCTGCCGCAAGGCAATCATTGGATCTACCTTCGCTGAACGCCTCGCCGGAATATACGACGCGACCACCGCAGCCACCATCAAGATAGTGGCCACGACAACAAAACTCCCAAAATCAATCGTCTGAATGCTGTACAGAGTACCGTGCATGAAGCGTCCAAGCGCATATACCCCGGCCAAGCCGATGCCTGCTCCAAGTAGCGCTAACTTGATGCCGTCGCCCAAAATAAGAGTTACGACGTCATGTTTTTCTGCTCCCAATGCCATGCGCAAACCGATTTCATGGTTGCGCTGAGCGACGGCAAACGCCATAACTCCATAAATTCCCACTACCGATAGAAAGAGGGCCAGCCCGGCAAAGCTGCTAAAAAGGATCATTCCGGAACGTTGGCCCCGAATTTCCGTGTTGAAAATCTCACCCATGGTTTGCATATGATCCAGAACGCTGCCGGGCAACGCAGCAACAACCGCAGACCGTATGCTCTTTCCCATTGTGTTTGGATCGGTCGCCGTCCGAACACTCAATGACACAAACGGAAGCGGACTCTGCAAGAACGGGAGCATCATCTGTGGCTGGGTTTCGTCGTCCAATTGACGACTATCTTTTATGTCGTGGAATACGCCTACAATTTGCCGCTCAGTCGGAGGGCCTAGCCTTTGATTCGGAACAATCGTGCTCAGGAGTAATCGTTGACTCAAGGGATCCGTACCTTGCAGATAACGACGTACAAAACCTTCACTCACCAAAACTACCTGAAGACTGCTGGCATTGTCGCCAGCATTAAAAAATCTCCCGCTTACAAGGCGAACTCCAAATGTCTGAAAATAGCTGGGTGTAACACTTTGGAAATCTGCACGAGGTTGTTGATCTAAAGGGAGAAGTGGATGTCCAACAACGCCAAACGGAAAAGACGCATGGGCATCTAAAGGTATAGTAGTGCTCAGCGCGACACTGCGCACTCCCGGGAGGCCTTGCAACTTATCTACAATCTGCTCAGAATCAGCTTTGGTTTGTTCTAAGTTAGTGAAGTCTTTCCCGGGGAACTGTAGCGGTGCCGCAATAATGTGATCGATGCGAACTCCAACGTCAATACGGCTGAGTTTCCAGAAACTATGCAGTGCCATTCCTGCTCCCGCGAGCAACGTAATAGCCAGCGCATATTCTGTAACGACTAATATGGCCTGAGTTCTCATCTTCTTCCCACCCACGACTGATTGCGACCCTTGCTTCAGCGTTTCGCTTAAATTTAATTTTGCCGCATGCCATGCTGGAGCACCCCCAAACAATATCCCTGCCAGCATTGCCGCCCCCAATGCAAAAAGCAGGACAGGAATGTTCATTCGAATGACAGTCTCCGTGGATTGCGCGGTAAGATCTGGAAGCATGACGATCATAAACTTCATCAGCGCCCAGCCAAGGGCAATCCCAACCAGCCCTCCGAGAATGGATAACGTGCCGCTTTCAATAAGAAACTGACTGAACACCTGCCTACGAGTGGCGCCCAATGCTGAACGTACCGCAATTTCGCGTTGCCTCCCGGTTCCTCGAGCCAGCAGAAGATTCGCTACATTGGCACATGCGATGAGCAGGACAAATCCTACGCATGCAAACAACAACCACAGTTTTTGCTGAATTTTCTTGTCGAGCCAATCATTTTTAAATGGCTCAACGCTAACGCTGAACGCGCCCTCAGGAGCACCTAAATTTCTGCGATTTGCGGCCAAGCGCTGGTCGATCACAGAAAGCTCCGCTTGTGCCTGGGCGATTGTCACGCCCGGTTTAAGCCGTCCCATAATGTCTCCCACGCGTCCATCTCGAGGGTCAGGCGTTAAAGCCAGGGGCACAGCGAAGGTTGCTGTTTCGATCGGGTACGGTTTACGTACAGCAACAATCGTGTAAGGCTGGTGTTCAATCTGAACTCGTTTTCCAAGAATGTTGGGATCGCTATTAAACCGTTGGTGCCACAACATGCTTGTGATCATAACTACGTGATCTTTTCCATGGGTGCCTTCTTCGGGTAGAAAATCCCGCCCCAGCAGCATGTCGGTGCCCAGTGTTTTTGAGAAGAAACCAGGAGTCACCGTCCCACCTGTAATATCTTCTTCTGCAGGATCAGTGCTGTTCATATGAAGCTCTTGCCAAGCTGACAAATCTAAATGTTCGAATGATTTGCTCTGCGCTACATATTGAAGGTAATCGTCACTGCGCGAGGCGGTGCGCTCGCCCTTGTAGAGTGATCGAACGACAACAAGGCGGTTTCCGTTCGGATAAGGAAGTGGCGCAAAAAACGTTGCCCAGATCACGCTGAACATGGCGACGTTGGGACCGATACCAAGCGCGAGAGCCAAAATCGCAACGACCGTGAAATTTTTGTTTCTCGCCAGCGCCCGTAAACCATACTTGAAATCACGCCACCAGTTGCTCATGGACACCCTCCTGATGTTGCTTTAGGAACGAGCGAAACGGGTCCCGATTGCAAGTTTTTTATCTGATTTCAATACGCACACGTACGGTATCAAGAGATGCTCAGTCGAGCTGAGCGTTTTTGTGCATGTCCACGGTACTCCAGGTTTTGTCCCCCGCGTGGCAAATATTTTCGAGCAGGCAGTCGGCGCATTTGGGCTTGCGGGCAAAACACAATTTACGTCCATGCCAAATAATCTGGTGGGAGAACAGTATCCAGCGGTCACGAGGAATGATTTGCATTAAATCCTGCTCGATCTTTTTCGGGTCTTCTTCCTTCGTAAGTTCCAGCCGCCGGGAGATGCGCGTTACATGGGTATCCACGACAACCCCTTCCGCCATCTTGAACCAGGTTCCTAACACGACGTTGGCGGTTTTACGGGCGACTCCCGGGACGGTGAGGAGACGGTTGATGTCGGTAGGGACTTCGCCGCCGAAATCTTTCACGATCATTTTCGCCGCACCCACGACGGACTTTGCTTTGTTGCGATAGAAACCGGTGGAATGGATATCCGGTTCGAGTTCTTCGGGCGTGAGCGCGGCAAAATCCTGCAGTGTAGGATATTTCTTAAATATGATCGGCGTGACTTTATTCACGTTCACGTCGGTGGACTGCGCGGAAAGGATCGTCGCCACCAAAAGCTCCCACGCATTCTTATGGGTCAGAGCGCAAGTGACATCCGGATAAAGTAGGTTGAGCCGCCCGAGAATTTCAGCAACCCGCTCCGGCGCGATGGGATTGTATCCTTTTGAACCCTTCTTGTTCGGTTTTGTAACGCTGGTGGCTTTTTTAGGAGCGGGCACGAGCGGCCATCCGCTGCGCTTTGTTGTCGCTTCTATATTTGCTGTTACCGGCTTGCGCACACCTTCGTGGCGTCCGGTCTTTGCAGGTTGGCGAACGATGCTGCCGCGTGGCATGGAAAAATTCCCTTTATTTCTTCTGAAACGCAGGTTTCCGCTTACTTCGGGAACGAAAAATCATGGTACCAGATGCTTTGCCCAAGGTCTGACCGGACCACTAAATTCCCTTTGGTAATGTGCACCGTCATTGACGGCGGCAGGCGGGCTAGGTAGTCTGGGTTATCAAAACAATGGGGGCAATGTGGCCGTAAAAACCATCCTTCTCGGGCAAGTCTGGCGCAGTGACGCTGATGGCCAGGACTATCTGGTCACCAAAGTCTACGACGAAGTCTTTACCAAATACGCCGTATTGCGCCCCGCCGGAATTACCGCACCCGACGCACCCACCGTTCGCATCAAAGTTACGAAAAACGCGAATGGAGCCTTGTTACCCGGTTTCACATTTACTCAGGACGGCAGCTTCTAGTACTCTCGCCTCAGCGTCTGGAACCAAGCGTACTGAAATATGACCCGCGCCAGCCGCTAAATCTTCACATTCATGACGGAAAAAATTCTTGCGGTCCTATTTGTATTCATCGCTTCCCTGGTAAAAGCTACCGGCTATGCTGGTGTTGCCATCCTCATGGGCATCGAGTCCGCCTGCATACCCTTGCCCTCGGAACTCATCATGCCCTTTGCCGGATACCTCGTTTTTACCGGAACCATGAAGTTGTTCTGGGTCGCGACCGCTGGCGCCATTGGCTGCAATCTGGGATCGTTGGTCGCTTACGAGATCGGCTGCTACGGAGGCCGTCCTCTGGTCGAGCGTTACGGCCGATGGATTCTCCTATCGCGTCGAGAATTGGATTGGGCGGATCGTTTCTTTCTCCGCTGGGGCTATTTGGCCGTCCTCATTGCCCGCATGTTGCCGGTCGTGCGGACATTCATTGCCTTGCCTGCGGGAATTGCCCGCATGCCACGCGCGCGCTTCCATATTTATACGTTTCTGGGATCCTGGCCCTGGTGTCTGGCCCTCGCATATATCGGCATGAAAATGGGTGAACACTGGCGTGACCTGGGCAAATATCTTCATGAGTTCGATGTCCTCATAATTGCCGCATTGGGCATCGGGTTCATCTGGTTTGTTTGGTCGCACTGGCAGAACCGCATTCGCACCGCGGAATAAACACACTGCTCGTTCCGTGCAACGCTTGTGAAAATTATCCTCGTCCCGCCCGCGCTCCTCCCAACTAATGCTCGTTCTTGCCATTGAGATGCGATCCTGCTCATTCGGCCCCGCCGGGTTGCAATTCATCTCTTAATACGAGAACATAACCGTTTGTTCCAATCGCAAAATTCTAGTCAGGAAGCGGCAGACCATGGCGACGCAGCGTAAAGGTGTGAAGAAGGAAGCGGTAAAGCACAACGGAAGTGACATTCAGCCAGCCAAAGGCAAACTCGGCATCATGATCCCAGGCATGGGCGCCGTGGCCACAACATTTGTCGCCGGCGTAGAGGCCGTTCGCAAAGGACTGGCCAAGCCCATCGGTTCCCTTACCCAGATGGGGACCATCCGCTTGGGAAAGCGCACCGACGCCCGCTCGCCCAAGGTCAAAGAATTCGTGCCTCTCGCCACCTTGAACGATCTGGTTTTCACCGGATGGGACATTTTTGAAGACGACATGCACGCCGCCGCTACTAAGGCCGGTGTGCTTGACCGAGAAATGCTCGATCAAATCAAGCCTTTCCTGAGTTCCATCAAGCCGCAGAAAGCCGTCTTCGACCGCAACTACGTAAAGAAAATTGACGGTCCCAACGTGAAGAAGGGCAAAACGAAAATGGACCTCGCCGAGCAGGTCCGCGAGGACATCCGGAAGTTTGGCAAGACTTCAGGCGCCAGCCGCCTCGTGACGATCTGGTGCGGTTCCACCGAAACATTCATTCAGCCCAGTGCCGCGCACCAGTCCTTAAAAGCTTTTGAAAAGGCCCTGCACCAAAACGACGAGAACATCGCTCCCTCCATGATTTATGCCTACGCGTCCTTAATGGAAGGAGTGCCTTTCGCCAACGGCGCGCCGAACCTGACCGTGGATTTGCCGGTCATGCAGGAACTCTCGCGTCGGAACGAAGCGCCGATCTGCGGCAAAGATTTCAAAACCGGGCAAACATTAATGAAGACGATCCTGGCCCCTGGCTTTAAGGCTCGCCTATTGGGATTGAATGGATGGTTCTCGACTAACATCCTAGGCAATCGCGATGGAGAGGTTCTGGACGATCCCGGGTCGTTTAAGACCAAGGAAGAATCCAAGCTCTCCGTTCTCGAACACATTCTCCAGCCTGATCTCTACCCCGAATTGTACGGCAAGTTTTACCACAAGGTTCGCATTAACTATTACCCGCCACGTGGTGATAACAAAGAAGGTTGGGATAACATCGATATCTTCGGATGGCTTGGCTATCCTATGCAAATCAAAGTTGATTTCCTTTGCCGCGACTCCATCCTTGCCGCCCCCATCGTCCTCGACCTGGTCTTGTTCCTCGACTTGGCAAAACGCAGCTCTGAGTTGCGTGGCATCGGCATTCAGGAATGGTTGAGCTTCTTTTTCAAGTCTCCCATGACCGCTCCCGGACTCTACCCAGAACACGATCTCTTCATCCAATCCATGAAGCTGAAGAATACCCTCCGCCACTTAAAAGGCGAGGAAATGATCACCCACCTGGGCTTGGAGTATTACGATTAGTCCGTGTGGCGCGGACGCTCCTGTCCGCGGGGGCCGATGTGAAGCGGTGGAGATTGAAAACCACTAAGGGGATTTGTCGGAGGCCCTTTCTCGCCACAAAAAGAGAGTCCCAACAGTAATCCCCGGAATCGAAGAACAGTAGCTTAGAATCGCGATTGACCCTTTATAATGTTGACAATGCCCCAATATTCCATCGTAGTTCCCCTGCACAACGAGCAGGAGAACGTCACCGATCTCTATGACCGCCTGAAGGCCGTCATGGAAGCGCACGGGGAATCATTTGAAATCGTTCTAGTTGATGACGGCTCGCACGACCGTACGTTTAACCTGCTCCGCGAAATTGCCGCTGTGGATAGCCGCGTCACCGTAGTCCGCCTGCGCCGGAATTTCGGCCAGACGTCAGCATTGGCCGCCGGCTTTCATCACGCGCGCGGAACCTTCATCATCGCCATGGATGGCGACTTGCAACACGATCCCGCCGACATTCCTCTGTTCCTGGAAAAAATTGCTGAGGGTTATGACATCGTTAGCGGCTGGCGCAAACGCCGCATTGATAATCTCTGGTTGCGCCGTATTCCTTCCCGTTGCGCGAACTGGCTCATGGCAAAATTCAGCGGCGTGGACATTCACGACTTCGGCACCACCTTCAAAGCCTACCGCCGCGAAATTCTTGAGCAGATCCCGCTCTACGGCGAACTGCACCGTTTTATTCCGGCTCTGGCTTCATGGCATGGCGCTTCCATTTGCGAAGTGCCCATCAAGAATGTGAACCGCGAACGCGGAGTCTCCCACTACGGAATTTCGCGCACCTTCCGCGTGTTCTTCGATCTTATTACGATTCGCTTTTTGCTCCGCTATCTGGGAAGGCCGCTGCACTTTTTCGGTACGCTGGGCATGTTCAGCATCTTCGCCGGTTCCGGCGTGGCCCTGTGGCTGCTTGGCGAAAAATTTCTTTATCACGCCAGCATCATGGCGCTGCACGGCCCGTTGATGATCTTCTCCGCTGTGCTTCTGCTTGCGGGCTTTAATTTGCTGGCGATTGGCCTTCTGGGAGAGATGCAGGTCCGCTACTATCACGAGCCCAACCGGCGCGCTCCTTACTCCGTAGACCGCGTGCTCCGCGCTCAGGGCAGCGAAGAGCACACCGTTTCAGAATAATTCGCAGCCGCGTCCCACGTTCCCATTCAACATCATCATTCAACATCAACCGTCGTTACGCTCAATGCTGGCAGCGTAATCGTCAGCGACGTCCCGCTCGCTGGCATCGTACCGGCAGCCACGGGGTGAATCGGGTTCTGCCCTGCTGCAGTCGCCGCCGTGATGTGATAAATCGAAGCCGTACCTGAAACCGCGAGGCCAGCGATTGCCACCGTGTGTGAAGAGGTCGTGCGGTTGATCACGACAAACACGGCGCGTCCGGGCTTCGTGCTGTCGGTGCTGGCATAGACCGCTACCTTCGAAACATCGCTCGAAGTCGCTGACACCGAAGTATCCCCGAAGTTCGCGCCCGCGCCATCGAAACCACGGAATGCGCGGAAGCCCGCCAACGCATAATCGAAAGTTCCATTCGGAGGCCACAAGTTTGCGGCAAACAATCCCTGAACGCCGAATATTCCCAGCATATCGGCCTCGGCTACCGTTCCCGCAATGTGGTTCCAGCCGCCGCCTTCATATTCCGTAATCGAAAGCTTCGTGCCCGGAAATTCCGAGGCAATCTTCGCCTGTAACCGCGGAATAATCTGCACCGGCGTGCTGCCCAACTCTTGATAAATCCACGGATTGCTATTGTTCGCATCATTGAAGGTCGGATCCCACAAGTCACGCGGGGCCTGCACAATGAGCTGCACGTCGGCATCGCTCAACGTGGTGGCACTCATATCTACAATCCGCTTGTTGCTCGCGTCATAAACTTCCGGATACCAGTGGAAATCGTAATCATCCACGAGTGGCTTCCCATAAGTGGTGGACGCGGCTTTCATGGCATTGAGATATTTATCGGTAAACCAGTTCGCTCCACTTGGGGTAGCGGTCAATTCGTTTTGCCAACGGTAGAGTCCCTGGAAGCCGTAGTTCACAGGCCCAAAGATCACCAGATTCGGGAACTGGTCCTTCAGCGCTTCCGTCAGGGTTATGGTCTTGGCAATGTACGCGTCGGATGTGACCATGGTCGACCCCTGCACTTCCAAATGGGTCGAATTCCAAAGGTCCGGTTCGTTGTCGAGGCTTACAAATGTAGGGAGGGCTGGTGAGGCTCCAAAGATATTTTTGCCGGTGAATTTTTGGTCGAGCGCCCACAGAAATTCGTCCATATAGACATTCGCGTCGCTGGTAGGGGGCGTGGTCGTAAATGGATTAGTGGTGACGGTGCTCTTTTTGTCCACCACGGTTTTGAAACGCGTCATGTCCGGAGGATTGGCGACGCTTACGTTGCCATTCGCATCCGCGGAAACCAGGCCCTGCAACTGCACCGTCATCAGGCTCGCGAGGCCCACGCTCTGGTCGGCGGTAATAAATTTGCTAACCGCATCCGCCGGAGTGCTGCTGCTGTCCAGAAAAGTGTCATTGCTGTACGGCCCAAAATCACTGCCCGCATTGGAAAAATTATTCTCCCAGTTGTAGGCGGTCCAGCGGTTTCCACCCGCGCGGTCCAGCGTGAACGGCGGATTCGCGCCACCGGAATAAGAATTGATGCCATAAATCCACGGCGAAATCGGTTTGGTCGTATTGGGATCAACCGTGATGGTCACATCCGGAGGAGGGACCATAGGCGTAGCGGAAACCTCGGCGGAATTCGCACTCTCACCACCAGTGTTTACCGCTGAAACCACATAGAAATATTTCGTGCCATTAGTAAGCCCGGCATCAGTAAATGAAGGAGAGGTCGGAGTGCCCACTCCGGCATACGGGCCGCCTGTGGTGGACGACCGTTTGACGTTATAACTGGTGGCTCCGGTCACCGCGGTCCACGAAAGCACAATCTGCGTGTCGCCTGCCGTCGCCGTCAAACTTGTTGGGGTCGCGGGCGGTGGAGGTAATGTCGGCGTAGCGGAAACCTCGGTAGAATTCCCGCTCTCCCCGCTGGCATTCACCGCCGAAACCACATAGAAATATTTTGTCCCGTCGGTAAGCCCGGTATCGGTAAAAGTAGCTGACGTCGGTGCGCCCACCTGCGTGTATGGGCCGCCCGTCGTGGTCGAGCGCTTCACGTGGTAACTGGATGCTCCTGTGGTCACGGTCCACGAAAGCACGACCTGCGTATCGCCTGCCGTTGCCGTCACACCCGACGGAGCCGCTGGCACGGGTGGTGGCGTACTATTCCCGCCGCCCGAGGAGCTTCCGCTGGAACCGCCGCCGCACCCCGCAAGCACCAACACCACGCCAATCACCAATCGATGCAAACCCTTCCACTCACGCATAGAGACAGGCTCCCCCGCGCAAAGAATATTACTTGCCTTGAGCCCGCAGGACAACAGACAAGTTTCCCTCAGAAGTGATTGCATTGCATGACCGACGACAGCACCGTCGCTTTGACAGAGTTACCGAACTTTTGGGGAACTGGTGAGGAACTAATCGGACGGGAGGCCAGCAAATCTCCGCGGATTTCTTAATATTGTCATCAATTTCCAGGCCGCTAAAATCTTCACGCGGACAGCCTTTAATCTTTTCCTAATATAGCCCACGTTCGTACTCAATCATCTTATTACCCGCGCAATCTGGCGACCGAAAGCTCTGCTTGTTACTCTGTCGCTTGATACAGAAATCAATTCACGGCGAACTCTACTGGAATCCCGGATTAGAGGAATGGTATTGCGTCCGGTGCGGTCGGACGTCCGACCATACCCGCAAGGACGACGCTTCAATAGAGATTGACGTGTTTCCGTGTGCGTTGCCGACTTCGCTCTATCCGCCTTTCCAGGACGACACTCTTTAGCCGCGGGCAGGCAAAACCGCAGGCGTGACGAGTTAACTAATTGCAAGGACGGTGGGCAGTGCAGGACTCGAATCGACGATGCAGTAGATTTGTTCCCGATAACTGATTCTCAAACTGTGATTGCTCGTGCCCTCATTGCGGATAGGCGGGCCCGTCATTGGTTGTCATGAGCTAGTCGGGCGCGCCGTCATTGTCAATGTCCGCATATGCCGCTCTCCGAGCGACTTTGGGGGCCTCGAATGCACCGCCCATTGACGCAGTGACTTCTTCAAACTTTCCATTGCCCAAGTTGTGAAACAGATGGGGTGGTTCGGCATAACTGATGCGTTGCCTCATTTTTACCGCGGGCATTGGAGAAAATTCCCCGGATGTTCGAGAGGCTGCATGTAACCGATTAAGTTTTCTAGGCGTGAAAATCGCTCTGGAGAAAAACATCTCGCCCCGAGTCGATGACGACTTGTCAGCTGCTGATTCATCCGTGCGCATCTTGAAGATCCGCGCTCAGGAAGACCGGGCGATCGCGCGGGAATGCTCGAATCTTCGGCAAGAATCGACGCGTACGGTCCAGTAAAACGTTCCGTTCATGTGATCTGCATCACAATCTCCGGTGACCCGCGTTATAGTCTCCAATTCTTCAATCCACCAAAATGGTTGCATCAAGAAGAGGAGCCCTTTTATGGATATGGAACAAACATTTCACGTTGAAGCCTGGTGGGTAGCCGGCAAGGCTGGGCTCGCCCGTTCGAAATCATCACCAACTGCAATTCATTTTTCTGCGCCTATTGAGTTTGGCGGAATGGCGGGCCGCTGGACGCCCGAGGAGCTGTTTTTGTGTGGTATTGCGAGTTGCTTCACGAGTACTTTCCAGACGCTTGCGGAATATTTGCATTTTGAATACTGCGATCTCGAAGTATCAACTGATGGAACTATCTACAAAGATAAGTCCGGTTACAGATTCGAACAAATCTCGATCCGCCCCAAGTTAATAATTCTTCACGATGAAGATCATGACCGTGGTCTCACGTTGTTGCAGAAAAGCAAGGAGCTATGTCTGGTCTCACGAGCGGTTTCGGTCCCGTTGGATTTCACGCCGTCTCTGGTAGTTACCCAGGCCCCGGCGGTAGGGGTAAATTGACTTAGCTGGAGGTTTATTTTGCTGCAACTCGACAAGAATGGTCGTGCACCGCTTCAGTCCTCTTTAGCTCCGGTACCGAAAGCCGGGCTGGACGCCCTATTTCAGCCTGAATCGATTGCTCTGATTGGTGCCACGGACCGCGAAGGCACGGTGGGCCGCACGATATTAACGAGCCTTCTTAGTGGACCTTTTAGAGACAGAGTATTTCCAGTAAATCCGGCTCGTGACGAACTACTGGGAATCAGAACGTATCCATCCATTCGGGATCTAAACAAAGAAGTCGACCTCGCGGTGATCGCTACCCCGGCGGCCACCGTTCCTGATCTCATTGGCGAGTGCGTGGCCGCAGGGGCAAAGTCGGCAGTTGTCATTTCGGCCGGTTTCCGAGAACGGGGCGCGCAAGGCGCTGAACTCGAGAAAAAGATTCAAGAAAAGATGCGCGGATCGCAATTGCGGCTAATCGGCCCAAATTGTCTTGGCATCATGAATCCGATTCTTGGCCTCAACGCGACATTTGCCAAAGACATCGCTGCACCTGGGAAAGTAGCGCTTTTGAGTCAAAGTGGCGCACTCCTGACAGCAATTCTTGATTGGAGCCATCAAGAGCAAGTGGGCTTCAGCGCCATCGTTTCAACCGGATCGATGCTCGATATTGGGTGGGGAGACCTTATTGAATACTTCGGCGATGATCCCGAAACGAAAAGCATTCTCCTCTATATGGAGTCTGTTGGCGACGCTCGCTCCTTTGTTTCAGCAGCGCGGGAAGTTTCTCTCACCAAGCCCATTATCGTTATCAAGCCAGGCCGATCTGAGGCTGCGGCAAAAGCGGCGTCATCACACACCGGCGCATTGACTGGCAGCGACGAAGTTCTCGACGCTGTGTTTCGCAGGTGTGGCGTCCTGAGAGTCCAGAATATTGCGGACCTCTTCTATATGGCTGAAGTTCTCGGGAAACAGCCGAGACCCAAGGGCAATAAGTTGACCATCGTCACGAACGCGGGTGGTCCGGCAGTATTAGCGACGGATTCTCTTATTTCAAATGGCGGTGAATTGACCAATCTATCGGAAGAAACTATCAAAAACCTTAACGCTTGTTTACCTCAGCACTGGAGTCATGGAAATCCAATTGACATTATCGGAGACGCCGATGCAGAGAGATACTCGAAAGCCATCGAAAGCGCGGCTAATCATCCGAATAGTGATGGGTTGCTTGTCATCCTGGCGCCCCAAGGGATGACAGACCCGACCGAGGTGGCACGGCGGTTAAAGTCTGCGGCACAAATCTCCGAAAAGCCCCTCTTCGCGAGTTGGATGGGAGGCACCGGTGTCGCCGACGGAACCGCGATCCTAAACGAATATGGTATTCCTACATTTCCCTACCCTGACACTGCGGCGCGCGCATTTACTCACGTCTGGCGCTACACAGAGAACCTTCGTGAACTATATGAGACACCCTCCAGTGCCCCCGACATCACTGCGGATGTTTCGCAAAGAGTGCACATGCAACTTGACAATATTCGGGAAAGTGATCGCGCCATCCTGACCGAGGTGGAATCGAAAACAATTCTCTCGCTGTACGGAATCCCAACCGTAGAGACCCAGATTGCCCATACGGAAGATGACGCGGTCTGGTCTAGTTCAAAAATCGGTTATCCGGTGGTGCTCAAGCTGTTATCCAAAACTATTACGCACAAAACCGATGTGGGCGGTGTACAGCTCAATCTAACCAATGACGAAGCGGTACGCATGGCGTTCCGGAAAATCCAAACATCCATCACTGAGAAAGCTGGATCGGAACACTTCGCGGGGGTTACGGTGCAGCCCATGGTTCGTAATGGCGGCTATGAACTGATATTGGGGAGTTCGATTGATCCTCAATTCGGCCCGATCATATTGTTCGGATCGGGAGGGCAGATGGTAGAGATCTATCGTGATCGAGCCTTGGCCCTTCCGCCTTTGAATACCACGCTCGCGCAACGATTGATGGAGCAAACGCGTATTTACTCTGCGCTGAAAGGAATCCGCGGCCGCAGACCGGTCGACCTGGTTGCTCTCGAAGCTTTACTGGTCCGATTCAGTCGGCTTGTGTTAGACCAGCCGGCCATTTCAGAAATTGATATCAATCCCCTCTTGGCTTCGGCGGACGGCCTGATTGCCCTGGACGCCCGGATTGTTTTGCACGCCAAGGACGTAGACCTGAAACAGGTTCCCAAGTCAGCAATCCGGCCCTATCCATCTCAATACACTTTTACGTGGTTGTCTGATGATGGAGAAAAAGTCACGTTGCGACCGATACGCCCGGAAGACGAGGGCTTAATGGCGAAATTCCATGAGGCGCTTTCCGATCGAAGTGTTTACCTGAGGTATTTTCATTCCATGAGTCTCGGTGCGCGAGTTCGGCACGAAAGACTACTCCGGGTGTGTTTCGGTGACTACGACCGGGAACTCGTGCTTGTCGCAGAAACTCACAATACGCTGCATGGCCCCAAAGGAATCGTCGGCGTCGCTCGCATCAGTAGAACTCAAAATACACAAGAGGCGGAAGTCGCAATCATCGTATGCGATGAATGGCAGCGGAGTGGCCTCGGTTCGGAACTACTCAAGCGCATTGTGCAAATTGCGAGACAAGAAAAGATACGTGTCATTAAGGCTAAGGTCCTTCGCGACAATATTGCGATGCAGACCATTATGAAACGAATTGGTTTTCGTTTGAAATTCACAGACAGTTCAGGTTCCATGAGAGCGACACTTGATTTAGCTGACGGACTGAAAGCCTAGAACCAACTTCTCCTTCCAGATTCTGCAGAAAACCCGTTGACCCAACACGCAAGTGTGATGCTGATCACATTGGCTGGTGTGGGGACGCACTGTCATGCATCCATTTTCGGCAGACAATCAGACCATCAAAACGATACGTGCCCAGAAAGAAGAGAGAAATAAGGAGTCCAATATGAGCACTCTAGAACTTGCAAAAAGCGTTACTTTTCAGAGCATCCTGATGGCCACTGATTTTTCAAAGGCGTCACAATCTGCACTAGAGTATGCCGCTGGATTGGCGCATCAAAACGGCGCGAAGCTTCATGTGCTGAACGTGGTGCCTCCGATTGCGCGCGCTGCCATTCCCCTGGATTCGCTGCCACCAGATTTGGATCGAACCATCGCGGAATCAGGCCTACATCTTAAGCAGTTTGTCGCCTCGAACCTGATGGAAGATTTACAGCACGAAGAAATCGTCAGCCGGGGAAATATTCTCGAAGTCGTGGACGAGATGATTGCCGATCGCCGCATCGATTTATTAGTGGTTGGCACGAGTGGACATTCGGCGCCGGCGCAGGTATTGCTGGGATCAGTAGCAGAGGAACTCTTCCGCGCTGTCCCGTGCCCAGTGCTCACCGTGGGCCCTTCGGTTCGCAAGGGACAAAGTCTCGGGATGCGCCGTGTCCTGTTTGCCACTGATTTTGGAGATGCGTCTGCAAACGCCTTGCCTTATGCGATTGACTTGGCCGAAAAAAGTCATGGAGAACTCATACTGCTGCACGCAGTGGAGCCTGTGGCTGTTTCTGACACCGATCCATTTTGGCATCTCGCCGGTGAAGTCATCGAAGCTCGACAAGCACAGGAAGCCCTCACTTACCGCAGGCTCGATTCCTTATTACCAGCAAATCTCGATCTCAAGTGCAAGGTGACGAAAAAGGTCGTCTGTCATTTCGCTTTAGACGCCATCCTTAAGACGGCGCGTGAGAAGGAGGCAGACCTCATTGTTATGGGAGTCAGCCGGGCGAGTGCGCTGATGGCAGCCGTGAAGTCGCATATCCCATGGACAACGGCCCACGAAGTTGTACGGAATGCAGCTTGCCCGGTGCTGACAGTCCGAGGTTAACAGCGTTTTCGCTCTTTGAAACAAACGTGATCTAGATCACAGAAACAATTCTTGACCTTTGCTAACCTTGCGTGCAATCAGCCAAGGATCACGGGTTATTTCATCTCTGTCGCGGGAGGCGAAGTGCCACGATATCTGTATCTAGCATTGGGAGTTTTGTGTTTGTCATCTGTGCTCGGAGCACAGAACTATGACCAGAGCTCCGTTCCACCTACTTCGGTCCAAACTGCCGCGAGTGATACGCCCAGCAAAGATTCCAATTACGTTGGCGCAGAAACATGCAAAACCTGTCATGAAGATATTTACGACGACTACCTGAAGAGTCCGCACTCAGTTACTGAACACGATACGAAGCGGGGTCCACGTTGGCAGGGGTGCGAAGCCTGCCACGGCCCCGGCAAAGAGCATGCCGAAAGCGCAGATCCTACAAAAATCTTCACTTTCAAAAATGCGAGCGCGAAAGACGCAAGCGAACGTTGTTTGACTTGTCACGCCATGGATACGGAGCACAACAACTTCGCCCGGGCAGCCCACATGCAAAACAATGTCGGCTGCATTCAGTGCCATTCTCCTCATCATCCCAAAGTTGCAGAGCATCTCCTGCGCGATAAGCAGCCCCAGCTTTGTTACGGTTGCCACCTCGAAACAAAACAGCAGTTCGACCGGCCTTTCCATCATCGGGTGAACGAAGGCCTGGTGCAATGCAACGATTGCCACAATCCGCATGGCGGATTTATGAAGCGCCAGCTCCGCTCTACGGCAGCTCAAGATGCTGTTTGTTTCAAGTGCCACACAGAAAAACAAGGTCCGTTCGTCTATGAGCATCCACCTGTAAAGACTGAAGGATGTATCTCCTGCCACACTCCGCACGGATCTTCTAATCCGCGTTTGCTGAACGTTAGCCAGGTGAATCTGCTGTGCTTACAATGCCATGCCTTAACTGTCGATCCTGGGGCCCCGGCTACTCCCACATTCCACAATCAGGCGCAAAAGTACCAGGCATGCACGCTATGCCACACACAGATCCATGGATCGAACTTCGATCCTGACTTTTTTAAGTGAGGAGACTGAATATGCCGAAGAGGATCGCGAACGTCTCTCTCGCAATTGTGTTCTTGTGTTCAGTCTCCGGTGTCAGCAGCGCTCAGGACGCAGATCAGGGTAAACAAATCGGTAACTATAACGTAAAGCAATCGGTAGAACTGGGATATCGATTCACGGATTTTGGTGGGAACCTAAATGTATATGACACCTTTTTAAACCTTCAGCAGGGTCCTCGGCTTCTGGGTTTCAGCACGGAAATGCATTCATTGAATAAGACCGGTTCGCTCTTTGACAGACTATATTTCGACAATTTTGGCTATGGAGGCGACCCCAATGATGCGTCACGGCTCACCGTGAGTAAGAACAAGATGTATGACTTCAGCGCTATGTTCCGCCGCGACCAGAATTATTGGGACTACTCGCTGCTGGCGAATCCGCTGAATCCAACTACTCCATTTGCAAATGCTCCTGTGGGATTCACGCCAATCATTTCGGACTCTCCTCACAAGTTCGATACCGTCCGCAAGATGAGCAATTTTGATCTCACGCTCTTTCCGCAGTCCAGACTGCGTTTTCGCCTCGGTTATTCGAGGAATGTTTCTGACGGGCCTTCTTTTTCCACTTTGCACGAAGGAACCGAGCAGTTGCTGCTGCAAGATTGGCGGAACACGGTCAATTCTTATCATCTGGGAGTTGATTTCAAATTGGCGTCCAGAACGAACATCAGCTACGACCAATTTTGGAGCTACTACAAAGGGGATACTGGATATTCGGATCAGAACCAGCTTTTTTCGCTGTCGAACGGAGTTCCGGTAGATATTGGAGTTTCGCTGAATGCTGGCGCCAACCAACCATGTGCAAATACGTTCACGGCAACCAGCACGATTAATCCGGCTTGCAACGGCGTGCTGAACTATTCGCGTCAAGGACAGGCTCGCACGAGTTCACCCACCGAACAGATCAGTTTGCAGTCAAGTTATTTTAGAAATCTAGACATTTCAGCGCGTTACGGTTACACCGGCGCCCAAATGTACGTAACCAATTGGTTCGACAATTTTGATGGACGCAGCGCGCGCACCAATCTGGCAGACCGAACGACAACTGCGCCGATTACTGGCAAACACGTTTCCGATTCTGCGGATTTGGGAACAACCTGGCACGTGACTGAAAAGTTCAGCATCATTGACGATTTTCACTTCTCAAACTTCCACAATCCAGCACAAGGAACGTACACCCTCTGCCAGTTCTTCAGCCCGAATTTGCTGGCGGCGCCGAGCGTTTTCACCCCCACTTCCCCCCTTGCCAACTGTTCTGTTCCAACGGGAGCTGTTGCCGGAACGCCGACACATTCATCGTCTTCGCCTGCCGATCAATCAATAAACTTTTCGAATCTTTTTCTTAAGCAGGATGAGAAAACCAACCTCTTTGAGCTTGAATATCAGTTTTCGTCAAAGATTGGCGCTCGTCTGGGATATCGCTTTCGAAATCGTTCCATCGTTGATTCGGATTTCGAATCTGGCACGTTCTTGTTCTATCCAAACTCACAAAATGGGCGGGCTTTACCAGCACCGTTTAGCAGCCTGACTTGTCCGGCAACCAATAATCAGCCAGATGGATCGTGCGTGGTTACACCGCCATCGCAATTTGATGCCGACGAAGTTCCCATCCGTGAGTACTCAGGCGTTTTGGGAATCTGGTTCCGGCCATCTACAAAGTTCCGCATTAATTTTGACACAGAAATCATGAGTGCGGATAACGCCTTCACCCGTATCAGTCCTCGTCAATTCCAGGAATATCGCGTACGCACGAGCTATGCGCCCACTTCCTGGGCCAACCTCACTGGTTCATTCAACATTTTTGAAAGCCGCAACAATGTAACGCAGATCAACTATATCGCCCACAACCGTGCATACGGAATCGCTGCGACTCTTATTCCCAACAGCCGATTGTCCTTGGAACTAGGCTACGACTATAACGATATCTATTCACAAATCCTTATTTGCTACACCAGCGCCACCGCTCCAACCGGCCTGGCGCAGTGCCTAGGGTCGACTGTACTTGTGCAACAGCTCTCCATTTACACAAGCACATCAAATTTTGGGTACTTCGATCTGCGCTATGCCCACAAAGCGTTGACGGCGCGGTTGGGTGGAAATATTACAAATACGAGTGGGAACGCGCTGTTGATCAATCCAAACGCGCCGAGTGGGCCACTCGATTCCAACTACTATCAGCCCTTTGGCGGCTTGGAATATCGCGTTCACAGTAACTGGACAGGAAAAGCATATTGGAACTACTACGGATACAGCGAAGCACAAACGAACGTTGCTCAGGATTTATTGGCTCCGCGGAATTTCCGAGGTAATATGGCGACGCTTTCAGTCGTCTATGCATTTTGAAAACATAAGCATGTAGAAGGGGTTGATGAAAATGAAACGTTTGATGAAAGCTCTTGTATGTTTGGTTGCGAGCGTGATTCTTATGACTACGGCCGTTCGGCCGCTATTCGCAGCCGATGCAGCTTCTCTTTATAAGGGAAAGTGTGTGGCCTGTCATGCGGCTGATGGAACCGGGTCAGCTGTGGGAAAGAAGATTGGCGTGCGCGATTTTCGCAGTCCAGAGGTGCAGAAACAATCGGATGCTGAGCTAACGGCTGCGATCGCCAAAGGACACAACAAAATGCCGGCATATGAAAAGTCATTGCAGCCGGATGAAATCAAGGCGCTCGTTGCTTACATCCACACGTTACAAAAATAATGGGTCTGTTTTGAGGACACGCGCGTGCCGACGCCAGACACTCTGACCGTTGCAATTTTCGTTCTGACTATCGCTCTGGTTCTACTTTTGGTCATTCGGCCAGGACTGACCGTGAGTCGCCCCGGGAAGATCCTTGCCTTTGTTGTGATATTTCTACTGCCCATCTTGTGTACGCTAATCGGCACGTCTGAACAGATGGAGCATTCGAAGCAGACCAGCTTTTGTCTGTCCTGCCATGTGATGGAGCCATATGGCCGAAGCCTGATGGTGGACGATCCTCACTATATCGCAGCTGCTCACTTTCAAAACCACCGCATTCCGGCGGACGAAGCCTGCTACACGTGTCACACAGACTACGTTCTGTATGGCGGACTTCGCGCAAAAATGCGCGGATTGCATCATGTCTATGTTCAATATCTCGGCACCCCAAAATCACCGCTTCATCTTTATGTGCCTTACAACAATCGCGAGTGTTTGCATTGTCATCTAGGGGCGCGATCGTTTGAAGAGTCTCCCACACACACGGCGTTGCATGACGATCTTGTTTCCAACCAAATGTCCTGTCTAAGTAGTGGATGTCATGACACGGTCCACAATGTGGCGGGATTGAATAGCGTCAAGTTTTGGAATGGGGTGAAGCCATGATGTTGCCGCGTTCCATGCACCAACGGCTCAGGATTTCCGGCATCTTTGTTTTGTTGGGACTGATTGTCGAGGCATCAGCTCTCCGGTGGTCGCATCCCACCGCATTCCTGGTATTTGCTCTTGTCGGCGCTCCGCTGCAAATGATCGGAATCTTGACGTTTCTATATTCGCTCGTCACAGTTCGTAGCTCAGGCGGAGATCGAAGCTCCTGAATTTCATCTAATGTCTAGCCGTCTTGTGACAAGCATCACTTCTGTCAGTGATACGCTGTACGGCATTTCCCTACTGCTTTCCGTAAACTGATCAAAGAAGCATTGGAAGGTGGTCTATGTCCACTAAAGATTCAATGGATAACAACTGTGAAAGCGTATCCTACGGGCCCAGCACTTACGTCTGGTGTCAGGGCTCTTCAAAGAACGCGGTCAACACCCAATTTTTGTTTCAAGCCCTGTGCGGTTCCAGCACGGACCCGGTGGCCGCTTTATGGTACTAACCTGCCATCACGAAGACTGTTCGGCCTGCGGAAAACCGAACCGATATGAAGAAAAGGAGCTTGGTTCCCAAGATGGTTACGCAGCGCCGCCGCTAGGTACGAAACATTAGCCTGCATCTTCCGTCCTAACATTCACCGCGCGATCTGGCATTCAAGACTGCAACCCATCTTACGGCTACACGGCCATCACATGTCCGCCAGGCCGAATGTCCCGCGTTGACTGCTCGCGATTAAAAGACGGTGGAAACCTTCGCTTTTTCGCTCGAAACGGTCGTGGTATATCATTCCCACATCCGAAGCTCCTTTGCGATGTTGGGATAAGAAGTGACACTTTAAATTTGGGGCCAACCCGACTGGCAAAGATGACAGTTTTGGCGATTTGTTACGCTGGCAAGACCGCGAAACGGTGCCATTGGTCCTATGTCAACGATAGTCAACGCGTCTGACCTGCCCTGGGAGACTTTATTTGAGTCCCTGCCTGATGCTGCTGTATTGGCCGATGACCGCGACCGCATTTTAAGAATCAACGTCCAAGTAGAACAACTCTTCGGCTTTCCTCGGGTCGAATTATTGAACAAACCGCTCGATACACTTCTCCCGCGAATCGCAGCCCATCGGAAGGACGCGGAAGTGGAAGGCACCCTGTCCGCAGGCAATCAAACTATCTGCATGAAGATCACTGGCCGACGTAAAGACGGCACTGAATTTCCCGCAGATACCCGGTTGAGCCGAGTTGAAACGGCACAAGGAAAGTTTGTCTTGTACCTTATTCGCGACACGTCCGCACGCCGCAACGCGGAAGGTGCACTCCGAGGGCACGAGGAAGAGTTCCGCCTGCTGGTAGAAAACGTGAAGGACTATGCCATATTTCTGCTTGATTCAAAGGGGAATGTTGTCAATTGGAACGCAGGCGCAGAAAGAATCAAGGGGTACAAAGCCAGCGAGATTATTGGCCGTCACTTTTCCTGTTTCTATCCCGCGGGTTCAGCGGACAAGAAACCAGCAGAGGAACTCCGTATTGCATCTGACAAAGGACGCTTTGCAGATGAAGGCTGGCGCATTCGCAAGAACGGCACTCAATTCTGGGCCAACGTAGTCATTACTGCCCTCCGTGACCAAACTGGAGACTTAATTGGGTTCACAAAGATTACGCGTGATTTCACAGAGCGTAAGCTTGCAGAGCAGGCACTTCAGCAACGAGAGAAGAAGTTAAACTCGTTTTTCGAATACTCTCCAAACGCTATTGTCGTAAGCGATCTTGAGGGCCGCATCACCCAGGTGAATGGCCAGTTTGAAAAGTTTTTTGGATATGATCGCGGCGAACTTCTGGGCCAGACAATCGAGGTGCTGGTTCCAGAAAGGTTTCGTAAGACTCATCCTGCGCATCGCGCCGATTACAAAGTGCATCCACGGGTACGGCCCATGGGTGCGGGCCTCGAATTGTTCGGCCGGCGTAAAGACGGAACGGAATTTCCGGTGGATATCACGCTCGGACCGGTTGAGACGGAAGAAGGCCGAGTGGTCATGAGCATCATCCGAGACCTTTCGGAAATAAAGCAAACGGAAAACGCACTACGCCGTGCTGAACTTGAAAATCTTTATCTGCAAGACGAACTGCTTCCTGAACACAAGTTTGAAGACATCATTGGCGAAAGCCGCGGGCTTAAGAAGGTACTAAAAGAAGTCGAGACGGTAGCTGCCACCGACGTGACGGTTTTAATTCTCGGCGAGACGGGTACGGGCAAGGACTTAATCGCCCGGGCCATTCATCAACTCAGTTCACGGAACAAGCGCACTTTGGTCAAGCTGAATTGCGCGGCGATCCCAACCGGCTTGCTTGAAAGCGAACTGTTCGGACACGAAAAGGGCGCATTCACCGGCGCGATTGCCCAGAAAATCGGGCGCATCGAATTGGCACATCAAGGAACTTTATTCCTGGATGAAGTGGGAGACCTTCCCTTAGAGACGCAGCCGAAACTCCTCCGCGCATTGCAGGAAAAAGAATTTGAACGCTTGGGAAGCACGAGAACAATTCCTGTAGATGCGCGTCTGGTTGCAGCGACCAATCGAGATTTGAGCAAGATGGTTGCGAGCCGGGAATTCAGAAGTGACCTCTATTATCGCTTGCGCGTCTTTCCGATTTCTCTGCCTCCATTGCGCGAACGAAGGGAAGACATTCCTCTGCTGGTCAACTACTTCGTGGATAAGTACGCTCGCCAACTTCACCGGAAGATTGAGCGCATTCCGTCCGATGTAATGCACGCTCTTGTGGAATGGCCTTGGCCTGGCAATATACGAGAACTTGAAAACTTCATCGAACGTGCCGTAATTCTTTCTAAGGGTCCCGACCTGAGAGCTCCTCTTGCAGAACTTGCAATGGCCGAAGATATTGCTCCTCGCGGTGAAGTTCGCCTTGATGCTGCTGAACGGGATCACATTTTGCGAGTGATCCGTGAATGTAAGGGGATGATTGGCGGTCCCAAGGGCGCAGCATCCCGACTAGGTGTGAAGAGAACAACGCTCAACTCCAAATTGAAAAAACTTGGAATCCGTCGACAAGACTATATATAGACGCGAGACGAGATATCGTCTCGTCACTTCGTCTCAAGTTCTAGCCGTCAGTAAAGACAGTCGCGCCTAAATCCGCCGTAACTCCTTTGTTCCTCATACAATTTGCGAGCTTTTTGGAGGCCTAATCTTTTTGGGCATTGGTTTGCATTTGTGAAGGGCACGAGAACCCGAAATGCTCCGAATCACGCTACAAGATCTGCCAACCGAGGTGACACTCAAACTCGAAGGTCGCGTTGGGAGTGACTCGGTCGGAGAGCTGGAACGGAGCTGGCAAACAGTCTGCCGGTCGCTTGGAGGACGAAGGTTATGCCTGGACATACGAGGCATCACTTTCGTCTCGCCAGAAGGTCGTCAACTACTAGCGCGGATATACAAGGAAACTCGTAACGATTTCCGGGCAAATACGCCCCTGACCAATTTCCTGGCTGAAGAAGCTTCAGGCCGGAATGTGCAACAGAAAGAGAGGATGTAATTATGAAAGGCCCCTACGGGTTTGAGCTGAACGAACATTGTCGAACGTGCAAATTGCGTGGTAACGGATTCTTCTGTCAATTATCGGATCCCGTCCTTAAGGATTTCGAACAAATCCGTTCGGCCTCACAATACCCGGCGGGTGCCATTCTGTTTGTCGAGAAACAGAAATGCCGCGGGGTTTATGTATTGTGCGAAGGAGAAGTGAAACTGTCCATCACTTCCCGCGAAGGCAGGACAATGATCGTGAAGATTGTAAGAGCGGGAGAAATGCTCGGCCTTCTCGCGATGGTCTCGTGCAATGCATATGAAGTAACTGCTGAGACCCTCCGTCCATCGCAGGTGGTCTTTCTTCATCGTGAAGAATTTTTGCGTTTCATCGCGGAGCACCATGAAGCTCACCAAAATATGGTCAATCAACTTAGTTCCCAATATCGAGCCGTTTGTGAACATCTTCGCACAATCGGCCTGACCGCCACAGTCCCCGAAAAACTTGCCAAGTTGCTCTTGGACTGGAGCGCCGATTCGCAAACAACCAATGGCGCTACCAAAATGAAGCTGCCGCTCACACATGAAGAAATCGGAGAGTGCATCGGTGTTACCCGCGAGACGGTTTCGCGTACTCTGGGAGAGTTTAAACAGCGGCGGCTCATCAGGCTCCAGGGAGCAACCTTGATGATTCCCAATCGCGCGGCATTGGAACGGTTTGTCAACACATAATCACTGTTAACGAAGAATATCTAGTTCAGTTAACCTTCTTTGCCTCGTTCACGAGTCTTATGCACCCGCGCACACGGGTCCGCGAAGTGATACTGTGTGATCAGTACCCTATCAGCGGCGGAGCAAGCGCGGTTAACAGCACGGCGCCGCGCAATTGCACGCAGATGCAGCGGGAACCAAGAGAGGTGCCTGGACGTGGGAAAGATACTCCCTGCGATTTTTTTTGGTCACGGCAACCCGATGAATGCCGTCCTCGACAACAGCTACACAAAAGCCTGGAACCTCATAGGACGGACAATACCCAGACCCAAGGCCATTCTGTCTATCTCCGCCCACTGGTTTGTTTCAGAAACCGGAGTAACCATTGCCACCTCGCCGAGAACCATTCACGATTTTGGCGGGTTTCCGCGAGAATTGTTTCAGGTGCAATATCCTGCGCCCGGTGATCCCAACCTCGCCCGCCGAGTACAAAAATTGCTCGCACCACTGGAAGTAACGCTCGACAACTCTTGGGGCCTCGATCATGGCACATGGTCAGTGCTCCGGCACGTGTATCCCGATGCTGACATTCCCGTCGTCCAACTAAGCATCGACGAAAATAAACCCGCGTCATTCCATTTTGAGATTGGCAGGAAGCTTGCGCCATTGCGCGAAGAGGGCATCCTGGTGCTCGGCAGCGGGAACCTGGTCCACAATCTCCATGCTTATGCCTGGGGCAGGCACATGCCAGATCCTTACGATTGGGCTGTTCGTTTTGAACAGGAAGCGAAGGAGATGATGGTAGCTGGAGAGTACAAACCACTGATTGAATACGAGAAACTCGGACCAGAAGCTTTGCTTTCGATTCCAACAGCCGATCATTACTTGCCCATGCTGTATGTCATTGCGACTAAGCAAGAAGGCGAAATCATCACATTCCCGATAGAAGGTGTCGATGGCGGATCGATATCGATGCTAACCGTGCAGGTAGGTTAGTGCGCTAGATCTGCCGCTAGCGGGCCGGAATTTCTTTCATCCGGGAGTGCCAAAAGTTTAGGCATTTGCTGGAGGTCATTTATGTCTGCTCTACCATCAAATCCATCGCACAAAACACGCACGCTCTGCGCACACTTACAGGTCGTGGCTCGACGCAGTAGGAACCTCAATTACCTGCAACAAAAGTGATGAGACACGCCGACATTCGCACGACCATGAATATTTATGCGGATGTGGTGACGGACGAAATGAAGACATCGCACGCCAAAGTGGTTGAACTTGCGCTATCGACAGGTGGAACGGCAGGTAAAGTTAGCTAACTTCTTGATTTATTGGTGGGCAGTGCAGGACTCGAACCTGCGGCCTTCTCGGTGTAAGCGAGACGCTCTAACCAACTGAGCTAACCGCCCATTCTTGACAAGAAACGACTACGTTCAAAAGGCGGGCCTACTCCGCGCGGGCCTCGTCTTTTGCCGGGTCCATCTATTCACATCGCGCCAACTATGATTTTATCCTACCGTGAAAAGCGGACCGCCAACCAGCGCCCAAATGGCCGAACTGGTTTGCTGATCACGCCGCGTGCCCCTACTCGGGCAGCGCCACTTCTTTCGTGATCGCAAATTGCGCGGCAACGCCAGCAGTTTTTTCCAGACCAGGACGGCTCACAGGCTGGCCTCCGCCAATCCACACATCCACGTTCCCCGGCATCACGCGCCGGTTCCCTGCTTCATTTACAACGCTCAACTGCCGGTCGTTTAGCGTAAACGTGACGGTCTGCTTTTGTCCCGGCGCCAGATGTACGTGCTGAAAGCCCTCGAGCGACCGCAGCGGCGCGCCGGTAATTCCGTCATGAGTAAGGTAAAGTTGCACAACCTCATCTCCGGCCATCGTGCCGGTGTTGGTCACGTCCGCGGAAATCACGTTGCCGTTCTCCACATGCGGATTGCTGTACGCAAACGATGTATAGCTCAGGCCGTAGCCAAACGGATACAACGGCTCTCCCGTGAAGTAACGATACGTGCGGTTGGCCATGGAATAATCTTCAAACGCAGGAAGTTGGCTCTCCGATTTATAAAACGTCACCGGCAAGCGTCCACTGGGGCTGAAGTCACCAGCCAATGCCTCGGCCACCGCCGTTCCACCTTCTTCTCCCGGATACCAGGCCTCCACAATCGCGGGAAGTTTTTCGTCGGCCCAGTTCACAGCTAGAGCGCTGCCATTGACCAGCAACAGGATTGTCGGCTTGCCTGCGGCCGCCACTTTTTCAAGCAGCTCCTTTTGCGGCCCTGGCAATTCAATCTTGGTGCGGTCGCCGCCCGCGAAACCGTCTGCATGCACCCGCATCTCCTCGCCTTCCACATGCGCAGAAAGACCAAAGACCGCGACGACCAGATCAGCCTTGCGCGCGGCATCCACTGCATCCTTCTCGTCGTGGCCCGGCATGTTCCAAACCAGGTGCGCCTCAGAGAATCGGATGGACTGGAAGTATTCAATCTTGATTGAATACGCTTGGCCCCTCTTCAAGCTCACGAGGGCGGTGTTGGTTGAGGGCGGATGATGGAGCGTCCAGTCTTCGACCAGCAATTTTCCATCCAGCCAAAGCCGATAGCCGTCCTGCCCGGTGAATCCGACCACGTAGTTCCCGTCCGCGGGCGGAACAAGAACTCCCGTCCAGCGAACTGAATAATTTTGCGTGAGCTTCGGAGTTACACCTTTGTTGCTCCAGGCGAAATCTACATTGCTGTCCGTGCGGGAAAGCACCGGTTCGCCCCGCAATTCACGGCCCGCGAAGTAGTCTCCGGTTAAACCATGCTCCTTGCGCGAGTCGTCAGTATAAAGATCGTCAGACGGAATCGCCGTGGTCACAGGTCCGACCAGCCCGGTACCCTCCACGTACACAACCTTCGATTGGGAGAAGCGTTTGCGAATTCCATCAAGAATAGTCACCGGCTTCGACGGCGTGCCGTTGTAGTTCCCCACCAAGGCGTCCACACTGTCGGCATTCGGGCCGATGACGGCAATCGTTCCGTAAGCCTTCTTGAGCGGAAGCAGTTTGCCCTTGTTCTTGAGCAGAACGACGGACTCCCGGGCCGTTTGCAGCGCAAGCTGACGATGCGCCTCGCTGTCATTTTCTTCCGGCTTGATGGAAGAGTAAGGCACCATCGATTGCGGATCGAACATACCGAGCTTGAAGCGCGCGGTGAACAATCGCTGCAAGGACCGATCCAAATCTGATTCTGACAAAAATCCTTCATGCACCGCTTTCAACAAGGCGTCGCGCTCAAAGCCCGCGTGATCGGGAGGATAAGAGCAAATCAAATCCGTTCCGGTCTTGAATGCCGCCGCCGAACCTTCTTCCATAGTTTTGGTAAAGTGATGTCCTTCAAAAACATCGGTCACCGCTCCGCAGTCGGAAACTACATATCCATTAAACTTCCACGCGCCGCGCAGGTGCTGCTGCAATAAATCCTTGTTCGCACAGGCGGGCTCGCCATTGATCGAGTTGTAGGCGCACATCACCGATTCCGCTTTACCTTCCATCACCGTCGCTCGGAATGCCGGAAAGTACGTGTCTTCCATATCGTGGCGCGATGCTTTCACGTCCACCGTATGCCGCGTCGGCTCCGGCCCGCTGTGCACGCCAAAGTGCTTGGGCGTTGCGACCGTCTTTAAATACTTTGCATCATCTCCCTGGAGGCCTTTCACAAATGCAACCCCCAGGCGCGATGTCAGGAATGGATCTTCCCCGTAGGTCTCCTGACCCCGTCCCCATCGCGGATCGCGGAAAATATTGATGTTCGGCGACCAGACCGTCAGTCCGTAATACCATTCCGTCGAACCGTCAGGACGCACATTCGCGTAGTACTTCGCTCGAAACTCCGTGCTGATGGCGCTGGCGATCTTGTGCATCAGAGGTTCGTCAAACGTTGCAGCCATGCCAATCGCCTGGGGGAACACCGTTGCATACCCGGCCCTTGCCACTCCATGTAGTCCCTCATTCCACCAGTTGTATTGCGGCACGCCCAGCCGCGGAATCGAATCCGCCGTGTGCGTCAACTGCGAAACTTTTTCATCCAGCGTCATGCGAGAAATAAGATCGTCCACCCGCTGCGCTGTGGGAAGCTGCGGATTCTGGTAGATGGCTCCCGTCACCGGTTGTTGACTTGCCGGTTGGGTTGGTTGCTGCGCGGCATCCTGCGCAAAAACAGACTGGCAAAAAACCAAGCACGCGACAGCGAAGAAGACGGCCGTATTTCGTCTCATGTATCCCCCGAACAAATTCACTAAATGAAAAGAGATTACGATCTGCAGAAAATGATTCGTTCAACGATAAACGCGCCAAGTCCCTTCGACTTCGCTCAGGACTGGCTCAACCCAGCACTACACAAGCTATTGATTCACGCCGCTGGCGAGAAATCCACCGTCCACGGCAAGCAAATGTCCAGTAACAAAGCTTGCTGCGTCCGAAGCAAGAAACACAGCAGCACCAACCAACTCGTCAAGCTTCCCAAAGCGCTTCATGGGCGTACGCATCAGGAATTCTTTTCCGCGTGCCGTGCCTTCCAGCAAATGCGTATTCAATTCGGTCTTGTACACGCCCGGTGCAATGGCATTCACGCATACCCCGTGTTCGGCCCATTCAATGGCCAGCGATTTCGTGAGTGCGCCAACAGCGGCCTTACTCGCGCCATAAGCCGCCACTTCATAAAGCGCGACAAAAGATGAAAGCGAAGCTATGTTGATGATCCTCCCATACTTCTGCTCTATCATTTTGCGCCCGAATATCTGGCAGGCACGCAATGTTCCCGTCAGGTTGGTCTCCAGAATGTTGTCCCATTCGGACTCGGGAACGTCGAGCGTCGGGGTCCGTTTGGTCGTTCCCGCGGAATTTACCAGAATGTCCACTCTTCCAAACTCTTTGCAGACCGCATTCAAAAGAGCGTCCATACTCTTTCGGTCTGTAACGTCGGAGGGATGAACCAGAGTCCTGCGGCCTATTTTTTGAATTTCGTTGGCTGCCGACTTAACAAGCTCCGCGCGGCGACCGGTTGGAACCACGTCCGCGCCGGCCAATGCTAACCCCTTGGCCAGAGTTAAACCAATTCCGGAGGTTCCTCCGGTAACCACAGCAATTTTAGAGGTCAAATCAAGTGAAGGATGGCCCATTGTGTATGAAGTTTGTCCTGAAAGATTGGATTGCTTAACGCCGAAGAATTCCGGCCCCATAGAATATCACCGGCCGCTTGGATTTGCTCCAAGCGGCCGGATATCTTTCAGCTTTATTGTTTAACCGTCGACTAGTAAAGCGTTACTAGTGACGGCCGCTATCATGGCCATCATGATGGTCCCGGTCCTGATCGGGGTCAAAGCCGTCAAACGAAACGGCCTGAACCAACTGGCCCGTGTCAGCCCCATTCGCCTGGCTCCAAGGCATCACTACTCCGTACGGAGCGTTGCTGCGGCAGGCGCTGAAGTCGAGCGTGATCGTAGTGCTCGCCGAACCGCCTGATGCTATGTCGCCGAGATCCAACGGGAATGCCGCCGGCGACTTGATCACCGGACTGCACGGCTGAGCGCCTTTGCCCCGTCCATTATTGTCACGAAGCTGTTGGATCGTGAACGAATTGATCTGCACGGTATAGGCTGTCCCGGAACTTGGATTGTCCGCTCGAATCGTCCATACGCGGGCATTCTTCGGTCCGGTCTTCGACGTGATGTGGAAGTTCAGGCCAAAGCCGGGCAATTGGCGCGGTTGATTGATGATCCCCCAATAAGCCGGCTTCGCCTGCAATTGCTCATTGAACGGAAGCGGCTCGTTCAGGCGGCTGATCGGGAAGCCCGAAAGCCAGGTATTGTCATCCGCCATGCCCCAGAAGGTTACGCCATCAAGGATCCCCCTCAGGCTGCGGAAGGCTTTGAAGTAGTTGTAGTAGAGCCAACCCTGTTGCGCAATGATGGCGGGCGGTACGGTACCCCCATTGGCGCCAAAGTTGGAGGTGTTGTCACCGCCGTTGTAGACGCTGACGTCCATTTCCGTGACCTGCTGATGAAGATCAGGGAAAGCCTTGTGGATAGCGCGGATTGCGTCCGCCACCGCCTGGACGCTTGGGAAATTGACGGCAACGTGAGTCTCATGTCCGATGCCATCAATTGGAATACCCCGGCTCTTCAGGTCCTGCACCACCTTGATCACGCAGGCCAGTTTCGGCGCTTCATCGGTGTTGAAGTCATTGATGAAGAGCTGCGTTCCCACGGGTGCGTATTGCCGGGCCGCTTGCAGAGCGATATCGATATAGCTCTTACCCAGCACGTTGTAGAACGGGCCGTGAACCAGACAATCAGGCTGGCTCGGATCGAACGGCTCGTTGATCACATCCCAGACGTACACTTTATTGCCAAAGTGCTGAACTTCATTCTGGATGTGCTCCTGGATGTTGGCGGTGACGACGGCCTGATTCGCAGGAGAGTTCGTTCCATCACCGAATGCATACGATGGGGTTTGTCCTCCCGTGGCCCACACCAGGTTATGCCCGCGGACTTTCAGGTTGTGACATACAGCTGTTCCCACTTCCTGGTCGGCATTGCCGTAGTTGAAAGCTCCCTTTGTATTTTCAACCGAACTCCACTTCATATCGTTCCCTGAAACGATGCTGTTGAAATGCTTCAGGAGAAGATCAAGGTGTGGTCCGGAAATGTCGCTGGTGTCAATCTCCGCGCCCACCGGGAAGAAGCGTCCGAGCCGCTGGAAGATCGACGGAATGTCCGTCTGAATGCTCGGCGGCGGCAGGAAGGTGAGCTGGAAGTCGTCAATGTAGAACGACACCAGATCAGGATTGGGTTGGTTTCCCGTCGGGAAAGTCTGCAAGTACAGAATCGGTTTTGTTCCCGGATCGTACGGGCTCGACATGGTGTAGTTGGGGACAAGAATCTGATGCCACTGTCCGTCGGCGGCCATTTGCGTGCCCGGGAAACCGTTCACGCCCGGGAAGCTCGTCTGGCCTTGGAATGAGGTTTGCAGACTCATCTGAATGTTGTGCAAGGATCCGTCTGTGGGTAACAACTTGACCCATACACTGATGGAGTATTGCGACCCCACGTACATCTTGTTCTCGATGCCGATCGCAGCGCCGTCGAAGTTTGCAGTTCGACCGGTGACCAGAATGCTGTTGCTTCCGGAGTGTGCTTCCGCGGTGGTGTTGGTCACCGTAGCTCCGGCTCGTCCAGCCCAGCCATCAGTGCCACCATCTTCAAAGGTAGAGCTGATTCCGGTGTTGTCCTGCTGATCTACCGGTAGCGGCGGCGGGGCGATCTCTCCGATGCTCACGTTGCTGACGTAGAACGAATCGGTCGCGCTGCTGGATTGGATAAACAGCGTGAGACCGGTAGGCGGACCCGGAAGGTCCGAAAAGCTGAACGTTCCTTGCACAAGAGTCCAAGCCGTGTTGGATAAAGCGCTGGAAGTGACCAGGTTGCTGAAAGCTCCATCGCTGGTTGAGCAATCTGTGCGCTTGGTTGTGAGAGTCACAGTAGGATTGCTGCTGTCCGCATTCGCAAGCAGCACATACGCGCTTACGTGGTAGGTCGCGCCCGCGACTATGCCGTTAACGCTCAGCAGATCCAGGCTCGGTCCTTCGAACGTCTGAGTTCGGCCGGAAGTCAGCAGGCTGTGCGTATTGCCAAGCGGATCAGGCAGAGGCGAAACGGTGCTGGCCAGCGTTGGTGAACCGAACGGCGTCCATCCGTCCACTCCATCGGCGAATGTGTATGTGGCAACCGGCGTTCCACTTGGTGGAGGCGCGGTTTCCGTAATCACGACGTTGTCGAGATAGAAACTCTGTTGCGTGGTTGGACCGATTAACTGCGTATACATGGTCAGGCCGGTTTCGGTCGCACTCACCGAATAACTGCCTCCTACCTGCGCCCAACCAGAATCCGTCACTGCGACTTGGAATGGGCCGATTGTGTCAAAACAGGTCCCACCAGAACACGAGGGATCACTGCGCAGCATGGTGAAGTTGGCATTGGTTGCCGTTTCGCCGGAGCTAAGCCGGACCCAGCCGGTAATTGTGTAGGTGGCGCCAGGCAAAAGCACCGTGCCCAGATTAATGCTCGGTCCGCTGCTGGCTCCGCTGGAGTTGGTGCTGGTTAGCAGGCTATGGGTGCCGGATTGCGCCACGTCGGTGGAATTCGTCGGCGTGCTTGCGCCGTTGAACGAAGTCCACCCTTGCGCGGTGCCATCTTCAAAATCGTAGCTCGCGACAACCTGCGCAGACGCATGCACTGGGCTCAAGATGAGCGCATAAGCAAGCGCGAGTATGCATACCGCAAAAATGTTGAAGGGATACCGCGTTCTGGAATTTCGGACTGCTGGGACAGGACAAGACATTACACGCCTCCACAGATTCCTATAATTGATTTCTTTGTCGGTAAAATTCCTGGGCCTGCTTCATTCAAAGAAGAGTTCCTGACAATCACCATTGCTCCGGCGACAAACTCACCTACAGGAGCTGGCTTTGTTTGGGTCGAGTCTGACCGTAGGAAGCGATCAAACCACTGGGCGAAAACTTTACTGCATTGTTCAGCGCCGCAACTAAATATCACCGATGGACAACCAGAGTCAAGCCAAAACCCTTGTCAGTCAAGGAAGAGACAGAGATTTGACAATTCGCCACCTACATCTTCTACAGGGTTTTCTGTAGAGAGTAGGTCGAAATTCGGGATACAGCCTTGGAAGGAACCACTTAAGAGATACTCATACTATATGCACAGTTCTCTCTACGTATGTGTAAGCATGTGCGCTGTCCGAGCGGTACGTTTGTAGTCAGCTCCCCCCCGTGTCCGGCGCCAACCGCCCCTGACTTTAAGACAATTGAACCCATTAAATCCGACTACATACTGCTTGCCAACTTACTCTGTCCTACTTCGCGGTCCGTCGGACCAAAATGTTTTTGCAACACCAGCGCCACCGTGCCGCGCAAACGCGCCACCCCGGGGTCGGAGGCTGGCCGGACCCGGGGTGGCTTTCCCACCAACACTGCCGCAGCAACTTCGCTCTCAATGACTGGCCCAAAACGCTCCCATAGCCGCGCAAATTCTCCTGCAATCACGATCTCTTCCGGCGCGAGCCCCGCCACTACCATGCGCAATCCCTTGCCAATCGCGTGCGCCATTTTGTCCAGAGCGCGCAGCGCCAGTTCGTCTCCGCCCTCCGCTAACGCCAGCAAATCCTGAAAATTCATGTCATCGGGCTTGGGACTGGATTCGTGGTAGTAACGAAGCGCCGCCCGGTTGGAGGCGTACACCTCCCAGCATCCTTTGCCCCCGCAGGTGCAGAGCGGGCCATTCGGATCAAGCGGCACATGGCCAAATTCACCTGCCATTCCGTTCAACCCCCGCGCAAGTTGTCCATTCACAAAGATCCCCGTACCTACGCCCTCCGCAATAGTCACAACCACCATGTCGCGGACCTTGTCGACATGTCCGAACCAGACCTCGGCAAGCACGCACGCGTTGGCGGCATTTTCCATCTGCACCGAAATTCCCGTTGCCTTTTCAACGGGCCCTTTCAGGTCGAACAAGTCAAACTGCGGCCACTTCAAATTCGGCGTGAACATCACGCGATGTGTGACCTGGTCAAACCGTCCAGGGATGCTGATGCCAACTCCTTGAAAAGCCATACCAGCATGGGTCTGCATCAGGTGTTTCAACTTAGCAGCAATGTTGTTTGCCGCCGTTTGCGGATCGCCCGGCGTCAGCATTGCCTCCTGCGACAAAAACCTGCCATTCACATCGGCCACCGCAATCGTCGTCTGGATCGGTCGGACATCCGCCACCAGAATCGCCCGACGGTCATTGAGTCGCAGAAACGTTGGCCTCCGCCCGCGCGGTAATCTTCCAACCGGCCCATTCACCACCCACTTTTCACGGATCAACTGCTCTGTTATCAGGGAGACAGTGCTCCGCTGCAGGCCGGAAACGCGCGCCAAATCCGCGCGCGAAATGGGTTGGCGCCGCCGGATTAAGTTCAACAGAACGCCACGGTTGATATCTCGTGCCGTCTCGCTCGACGCCACCTGTGTGTTGGTAAAGTCAATTCGCCGCATGATGCTATCTTAGCAACCGCAATGCTTACACTATTCCGATGACTTACTAAATTCGCGTCCCGAACTATATGAGCAGTCGTTTTCTATTGTCAAGCGCAATTCGGGGAATGTTTGCTTAATTAGCAAAGCCTTTAGGCACGATCCATCCCTTTTTATTAGGCACAATTATTGCCGCGCAGCATTCGCGCCGCGCTCGCTTGCACGCGCAGAGTTCTTCGGTATTGTCGTCGCTTCCATCTTATGGATCGTGACACAATCCAACGCCGCATGATCGCCGCCATCCGGGACGCCTTCAACACGCACCCTATCTCCAGTACGTAACGCCACGCCTGCAATCCAGCGCCGCGTCGAAGAGTCCCCGCCCAAGTCTCGTGCTGGCAAACGATCATCGGCCACCCATTCGTTCACCAACTGGTCGTTCACGTACATGAGGAACTTTGCATCGCCCGTGGGCATATCAAAATATTGGACGTCCACCTCGTACCATCCCGCGGGCCGATCAAACTTAAAGCTCGCACTGCAACCCGCCGCATCGCACTCCACGCCCTTTCCGCCGGATGCGTTTTCCCACGGCGCAATATCCACCGCTTTGTAGCCTTCCAGTTGCATGTCCTCTGCTTCCACCCGGTCCGGATAATGCCCGACTCTTCCCTTCGCGTCCGAAATTCCCGATTCCCTCGCGAACCATCTCGCCACCGCGTCACGCCAGACAATCGCATGCCCGGCCTGATACTCAAATTTGGTCAGCGTTTCCGCATAGCGTTGCTCGTCCACTCGGCCCTTCAGTGATTCCCATTGCGCGACAAATTCCTTCGCCCGCGCCGCTCCTTCATAGTGCGAATCGTAAAGGTATTGGATGACCGTTTTTCCCGAATGCAGTTTGTAGGTGTAAGGCACGTGATGGAAAAACAGAAGTAGATCGTCAGGCGTGGTCGCGAGTGATTCATACATGTTCGCGGCTTCCGCTGGATATTGCCCCACATACCCTGTGCCCGTTGCAACCGACCGGTCCATGCCCACACCTTCGTGGTCGGCGCGATGCCATTGTCCCCAACCGTTGTTTTCTGAGGATTCAACCCCCGGTCCGTAGTGAGGCCCGGTAATGTTCGTCAATGTCTGCAAGCCTAGCGGTCCGGTGTATTCCTCATACGCGGGCCAGGAAGCCAATTGCATATCGGTCACCGTCTGCACAACTTCTGGATCATTCCCAAAAGTCAGGCGCGTCCACTCCTGGGCGATTGTTTTGGATCTGACGTTGGGATCCCAGGCAAGCCTTCCGTATCCGTAAAGATTGGCCATCGCAAGATGACTGCCCAGCCAGTTTGCATCCATGCCAACGTTCACCACAGCGACCATGCCGCCCACAGGACGATGAAAGGTCTTCCCCGCGATCAACTCCTTCACCGGAGTATTTCCGCCATGGGCATGCATGTCGAAGTTCAGCACCTCCTTCCACATGGGAGGAAGAAAGCAAAGATGCCGCTGCTGACCCAGATATTCCTGCGCAACTTGCACTTCCATCACCTCGTTGGTTTTTTCCAATCCACTGAACAACGGCGAAGCAGGTTCGCGCACCTGGAAATCAATGGGGCCGTTTTTGATCTGAATAATTACGTTGTCTTCGAATTTGCCGTCGAGCGGATGAAAAATGTCATAAGCGGCGCGGGCGCGATCATTTTTCGGATTGGTCCAATCCAGATGGTGGTTGTAAACAAACGCGCGATAAAAAAGTACGCCACCGTGTGGCTTGAGCGCCTGCGCCAACATGTTCGCGGCGTCGGCCGGAGTGCGTCCATAACTCGACGGGCCAAGCCGCCCTTCAGAATCTGCCTTGACGGTAAATCCGCCGAAGTCCGGAATCTGCTTGTAAATTTCATCGACTTTATCTTTCCACCACGCGACAACTTTGGGATCGAGCGGATCAAATGTGCCCAGGCCACCAATGACTTTGGGACTGCTCAGATCAATCGAGATAGAGAGCTTCACTCCCCAGGGACGAAAGACATCTGCTACCCGTGCCAGTTGCGGAATGAAATCGTCTTTCAGCGTGCCGAGGTCGGCATTCACGTTGTTAATGTTGCATCCGTCGATGCCGATGGACGCCAGCAACCGCGCATATTCCCCGGCGCGGGTTAAATCCGAGCGAACGCTTCCATTCTGGAAAAAGATCGAAGGGCCGCCATACCCGCGCTCGATTGTTCCGTTCGGATTGTCCCATTGATCTACCCAGCGTGTGGGGGCGTAGGGCTGCTGCAAATCGTTCAATGTGGCTAGGCTTTCGTTCTGAGCAATCTTGCTTAAGAGGGCGAACGCTCCGTACAGGACACCGCGATCATTGCCACCAACGACAACAATGCTGGGAAATCCGTGCACTCGGGCCTTCGTGATCCAAAAACCATCAGCATCTAATTTGTGTGCCGGCTTAAATGCGGGATCGAGTTGCTGCACTTCTTCCAATGTGCCGAGCACAATCGCTGGCTCCTGCGGCATTTTGCTTTCTTCCCGCAACGTCCGATCCAGCATTCCTCGAATGCCGCGAACCAACTCTGTCTGCGCGGTCTTAAGAACAGCGGAATCATCCAGTACCACGGCGACCGCCGGCAGGGATTCATATTGCTGCGCAGCCTTCGCATCCAACTCCGCGTAGCGTAGCCACGCTTGTTCTCCGCTTTCCGCATATAAGAGGTTGGAAAGAAAAATCCCTGTTAGAAGAATCCCGAAGACCAATCCGGCGCGCTGTTGCTTCATATTGTTCGACCCACGTACTTTTTCAGCAGCAGAAAATTTATCATAAGTTTTGTTAGCATACGTTCATTCTTTCGGAGAACTTTCAACTCTGCTTTCATAATCCCATGAAAATCACCGACGCCAAGGTTATCGTCTGTTGTCCGGGAAGGAATTTCGTCACCTTAAAACTTACCACCGAAGACGGCACCTACGGCCTCGGTGACGCCACTCTAAACGGACGCGAGCTCGCCGTCGCCAGTTACCTTACCGATCACGTTCTGCCCTTGCTGATTGGACGCGACGCGCGACGCATCGAAGACATCTGGCAGTACCTATATAAAGGAGCGTATTGGCGTCGGGGTCCGGTAACAATGTCCGCCATCGCCGCCGTGGATACAGCTCTGTGGGACATCAAAGGCAAAAGCCTGAATGCGCCCGTGTACCAACTCCTGGGCGGAGCTTCGCGCGACAGCGTTCTGGTTTACGGCCACGCCAGCGGCGCCGACATTGAAGACACCGTGAAAGCCGTCGCGCATTACATTGAACTCGGTTACAAAGCGATCCGCGCGCAATCCGGAATCCCCGGCATGTCGAGCACCTATGGCGTGGGGCGCGGCGGTATGTACTATGAACCCGCGGAGAAGAATGCTCCGCCGGAAAATCTGTGGTCCACCGAATTGTATTTGAATTTTGCGCCGCAGCTTTTTTCACGCTTGCGGAAGGAATTCGGACCCGAAATTCACTTACTCCACGACGCGCACCACCGGCTCACCCCCATCGAAGCCGCTCGATTAGGGAAAGACCTCGAGCCGTCCCATCTTTTCTGGCTGGAAGATCCAACTCCCGCCGAGTTACAGGAAAGCTTCCGCCTGATTCGCAAGCACACTACCACCCCGCTAGCTGTGGGAGAAGTCTTCAATGCCATCTTCGATTGCCAGCAATTGATTGAAGAGCAACTCATCGATTACATTCGCACTACGGTCGTGCACGCGGGTGGCATTTCTCATTTGCGCAAAATCGCGGGCCTTGCAGAGATGTACCAGGTGCGCACCGGCTCCCATGGAGCAACCGACCTCAGCCCGGTTTGTATGGCGGCCGCGCTTCACTTCGACCTGAGCGTCCACAATTTCGGCATCCAGGAGTATATGCGGCACTCTCCGGAAACCGACAAAGTTTTCCCGCACGCTTACACCTTTGAACGCGGGACCATGTATCCCGGAGACAAACCCGGACTCGGCGTGGACATTGACGAAGCATTGGCCGCAAAGTATCCCTACGAGCGAGCTTATCTGCCGGTGAACCGCAAGATGGACGGCACCATGCACAACTGGTAAGCGGATAGAGGACTAAAGTCATTCGAATGTCGCGATTTGATCGAGTGGTCTCGGGAAGGGCACGACTTCAGTCGTACCGAATAGCTTGAAAATGCCGCGGCTTTAGCCGCTGAGGGCCTCGCACTTATTCTCTAAACCGTTTATGAAATTAGCTCTCGGCGCGCGTACTCATGCATGCGTGAGATTCTGATTTACTGACAATTGACGTTTGGATCAATGTTTGCCAGCTCCAATGCAAATTAAATTATTCGCAGACTCACATGCCCTGGCTGAAGCCGCGGCCCAACACGCCGCCGGAATCATTCGTTCCGCAATAAACGAACGGCAGGGCGCCCGGATCGTCGCCGCTACCGGTACTTCGCAATTCGAATTCCTCGATCGACTGGTGTCCGCACCACAAATTGATTGGCCCGCCGTCGAACTCTTTCATTTGGACGAATACATCGGCATCGCGCCCACTCACCCCGCAAGCTTCAGTCACTACATGCGTGAGCGAATTCTTCAGCGCATCCCTATTGCAAAATATCATTTGCTGGACGGCTCACGGGACCCGCGAAGAACCATCGCCGAAACTGGCGCGGAACTGCTACGGTTTCCGGTTGACATCGCGTTCACTGGCCTCGGCGAAAATGGACATCTCGCCTTCAACGATCCCCCGGCGGATTTTGCAACGGACGCTCCTTACCTGATCGTCGCCCTGGCCGAGGCGACACGGCAACAACAGCTGAATGAAGGCTGGTTCCCTTCTCTTGCCGACGTTCCCCATTCCGCAATTACCATGAGCATCCGGCAAATTCTCAAAGCCAGAGAAATTCTGTGCATCGCAACCGGTGAACGCAAAGCATCTACCGTTAAGAAATGTTTTGAAGGTGAAGTTTCTCCGGACGCCCCCGCATCCATTCTGCAGTCTCACGCCCATGCGACTGTTTTCTTAGATAGAGACGCGGCCCGCCTGCTCGAGACATCCGCCCTAGGCTGATTTCAATTTCCCGATTTCGATTACTGATTTCAATTTCCGTATGAGGATCAGTCACTGCCGGTGGTCGGCGCAGGGGCAGCTGCCTTCGCTGGTTTTTCCTGGTTCGGCAACTCCTGCTCCGCGCCCGGAAGCACAGGCTTCGGCAGCATGGAAGATTCGTATCTCGCCAGGCGCAGCGGCCCGCTCGTGTCGGGCAACACTGGCGGCGGCGCGTAGGAATCTCGCATACGCAAAGCCGCGCTCAGGCTGCCGAATGTGTTCCGCCGCCAGTCGCTGATGTTGCTCTCGCGCACTCCGGTAAACTCCTCTAGAAATTGCAATACCGACGTGTGATCGAACGGCTTATTGCATACCAATCCCCCCGCCGTCCACGGCGAAACGACAATGCATGGCACGCGAAAGCCTGCTCCGATGGGAACTCCATTCACAAACTCATCTGTCGTACCACGTGCGGGCACCGGCGGAGCGACGTGATCGAAAATGCCGTCGTTCTCGTCGTAGTTAAGAATAAAAACCGTCTTCGCCCAAACATCAGGATTCGCGGCAATCGCATCTATTTTGCTGGCCACAAACGCCGCGCCATCCGCAGGCATGTAGTCGGGATGCTCCGATTGATAACTGGTAGGAATGATCCAGGAGACCGCCGGAAGTTTGTCGTGCAACGCGTCGTATTCGAATTGCCCCTCCGGACCTCGCAGCATACCCTTTTTGTATAGGGCCGATCCGCGCTTTGCCTCCCGAAACACTTTGAAAGTCTCCAGCAGATTGCAGCCATAATTGTCGTGCTGCTGATACACCTTCCAACTGACGCCCGCTTTTTCCAGCCGCTCGGGATAAGTCGTCCAGGTATAACCCTGTTCCGGAGCGACGTTGTCAATGATAGGGCCGCCCTGCGTTCCCGCCGGATCGATCGTTCCCGTCATCCAGTACATGCGATTCGGCCAGGTAGGGCCCATCATCGAACAATGATAGGCATCGCACAACGTAAACGCCTCCGCAAGCGCGAACTGAAACGGAATATCTTCGCGCGTGTAATAACCCATGCAATAAGGGCCATGCACACCGTCCGCCCGGCGATGCGCCGGAAGCCATCGGTCCATTTGCCCGCCGTTCCATGCCTCATGCTGCACCGACCAGGCATGGCTGGTGGAAGGAATTTTCTGTGCGCTCGTGGAACGCGTGTCGAGATGAAACGGAAGCAGGTATCCCTTGGGATTCACTTCGTCGGGCTGATGAAAAACCGATCGCCCGTTTGGCAACTTCAAGGCCAAAGGATCGTCAAAACCTCGCACTCCAGCCAGCGTTCCAAAATAATGATCAAAAGATCGGTTCTCCTGCATCAGCATCACAACATGCTTCACATCGCGCAGAGACCGTGGCCGTTGCGGCAAAGATTGCGCCAGCATGCGCCGTATATTCGGCGGCATCAGACCCGCAGCAGCTGCAGCCACGGCAAGCCGTCCCGCTCCTCGCAAAAGGCTACGACGGCTGAGCCTGGCTGGGCCGGCCCCACCAATAGTAGGAGTAAAATCGTTCATTGATTGACCGCCAACGACCGAGTGCCAATGCGTTTCTTTTCCATCCTACCAATCAGACCGGAAAACCACTACCTGACCCTTCGAAGAGCATCCTGGCAGGTCTGGACTCCGGAAAACGTACCACATATGGGCTGCGTTCCAGACAAAATCCCTGCTTGTTCACACCTTGAGCCAGCCACGGAATCCCCGCGCGGCATAGTATGATTCCGCGCCGTTGTGATACACAAAGACCGTATCGAAACGGCGATCACAAAATAGAGCTCCGCCGAGTTTTCTGACCGCGGAAGGTGTTTTCACCCAGCTCGAAGTTTTCACATCGAACTCGCCGAGTTTCTGCAATTCTCGATATTGTTCTTCGGACAAGAGCTCAACTCCCAGACTGGCGGCCATGTCCACGGCGTTGTCTTTTGGTTTATTTTCTTTCCTTGAGTCCAGCGCTTCGCGGTCGTAGCAAAGACTTCTTCGGCCTTTCGGGCTTTCCGCGGAGCAATCGTAAAAAATGTATTCGGCAGTTTTTTTGTCCTGGCCAACGGCGTCAGGCTCGCCGCCTGTTCTTTCCATTTCATTGAGCGACCACAGTTTCTCGCCGTTTGCTTCCAACTTGTCTTCTACTTCACCCCATACCAGACCTCTATGGCGAACCATGTTCGCCTGGAACCGGGCTTGCAACGTTCGGAGTAGTTCTTCGCGTTGTTTTGATGAAAGAATTTTGTTTGGCATAATTTTTACCCTCCGCGTCACGACTCTTGGCGAAGCTTCGACCTGGTGTTCTGCGCGAGTCGTCTAATTGTTCGAACATTACGTTTCGTACACTCATTGGGTCAATGCCTTCTAATTGTGCAGGCGGTTTTTAGTCGACCACGCGATTTGTATTTTCAGTGAATATGCGTCATCTGGTACCACACCGGAGCAAAGCCGGCCATGGCCAGCGCGCACAACACCGCCCGGAAAGTGCTCATCCGCGAGGCTGACAATGGCCTCACATACAGCCGTCCATACGCAATGAACGCGCTGACCGCACCGATCACCAGATTGGTCGGCACAAAGAAGTGGAACTCTCCTCGCGAGATATGAAATATGGCAGCGAAAATCATTACCAGCGTCAGCCCGAGAGCAGCATAGGCGGTGAGCTTCGGTTTCACTCCAGTCATCGCCGGCAGAATCACGCCGACGCCTCCCAGGAATTCGGCAACGCCGATGAAAACGAACAAACTCCGCGGAAAACCAAGCCACGTTAGGCAGCATTTGGTGCCAGACGGCCTGGTCGATGCAAAGAATTTTTCCAAAACCTGTGAAGCTGAAGAAGATGCCCCACAATATCTGCAAGATCCAAAGCGCGATATTCATAACAGAACGTGTTTATTGCATAAATTCCTCCTTAATTTCGAGCTATGCCAGGCGAGGCCTTGGGCGGTTCCGTGCCAAACTGCTTGGCATATTCCCCCACCAATCGCTGCCAACCTGCACTTTTCATGGCGTCAATTCCCGCGATGCGGCCCATGGGATTTCCTTGAAGCATGCGCTCCAGAACATCGAACGAAATGTGCCAGCCCGCAGCGCCCCATGAGATGAATCGGCGGTCAATGTTGTGCCACAGAGTCAGGCGCGTGCCGAGGCCTGAACTTTCCAGTTCCCAACGCATGTCGCCGCATTCAAGCACACGCGGCGCGTCGGCTCGCGTCACTTTTGTCGCTAACGCTTGCGGATTTCCTACCCAGGTGAGGTTGACGTTTCCTAGCTTGCCCAGGTTTCCATCGGTAACGAAAGGAGCCCACTCGCGCAGTTGCGCCGGGTCGGTAAGCGCTTGCCACACTTTCTCAGGCGAGTGGCGCAGATCGCGGACAAGGATAAGCGTCCACTTGCTCTTATCTTCTGCTAGGTCTTTTCGCACATCTGCGCCGCGAGCTGGTCCCGGATCGTATTGTTCGAGTTCGTTCATCTTTATCTCCTAGTCGAGACTCCTACTGTGAGCTCCTGGCGGAACTCCGGACACCAACCTGGATTTGCATCCGGCTTACCATTTTGCGAGCTGCGTAACCTGAATAATGTTCCCACAGGTGTCTTTCAGCATCGTGATGGTTGCGCCGGTCACGTCGGTGGGCGGCATTGTAAAATCGCCACCGCTGCCTTTGATTCGCTCGTAGTCTCGCTTGACGTCATCGGTATAAAACATGGCCGCGGGTTGATTTTGTTGAAACATTGCCTGCTGATACGCTTTGGCTGCGGGATTGTTGTTGAGCGCCAGTTGCAGCTGCGTGCCGTCCGGCTCCTCGGTCGAACCCACGGTCAGCCAACGATATGGGCCATTGCTGAAATCAGCTTTCTTGGTAAAACCCAGCACCTCGGTGTAAAAGCGCAGGGCTTTCTCCTGATCGTCCACGTACACGCTAGTCAATTTGATCTCCATTTCATTTCTCCTCATGTTATGTCCGCGGTTTGCGCCGCGTCGTTTTCTGCTTAGGCTTCCCTTCCGTTGGTGTTGATGGCCCATTTTGTTGACGGTCCGTATCTTTCTGGTTCAAGCGATCAAGGTGGCGTTCCAGTGCGTCTATATGGGCCGACCAGAAGCGGCGGAACTGCGCCAGCCACGCATCGAACTCCTGAAATGGCTCTGGCCTTAAGCGGTAGACGCGGCGCTGGGCGTCCACCGTGGATTCAACGAAACCAGCCTCACGGAGCACGCGCAGATGCTTGGACACAGTCGGCTGCGACATATGAAGTTGACTCTCGATTTCGCCAACCGAGTGTTCTGACGAGACCAGAAGGCTTAATATGGCGCGGCGATTCGGCTCGGCGATGATTTCGAATACGGATTCCATACCTTTCAATATACCCGTACGCGCATATACGCGTCAAGGCATATTTCAAGAAGGACAGCTGAGGGACATACAGGACTTCAGGTAAGCAGTTGCTCTTGGGACAATTCGCTGGATTAAAGCAAAACCTGACGAAGCAAAAGGCCGATTTTTCCGCAACTTCAATCAGGTCGTGGTTTTCGTTTCAGCCCATCTTCTCGAATTACATGCACTTACAAAACTTTCCAAATCACGCAATACGTTGTATTTTAGAGGGCCATCCAGTTTTGCACAGGAGCGCATGTGGTCCGCGAAAACGTCAACAAGAGTCATTCGAAGACGGCAGGCAAGCGTGGGCATGACCCTGCCGTCGTGACGCTCAAAGCTGTCGCGGAATATGTGCAGCTCTCTCCGGGGACGGTCTCAGCCGTGCTGAACGATTCGCCTTCCTCACGGCACATTCCTGAAGCCACACGCAAGCGGATCATTGAAGCGGCGCGGCACCTCAACTACAAGCCCAATTTCTTTGCCCGATATCTCCGCAATAAGCGGACCTACACCATCGGAATTATGTTGAATGACATTGGTTCTGAGTATGCCGGGCTGGTCATCAGCGGAATTGAAGATTACGTGCGGCAAAAGGATTACTTCTTTATCACGGGCGTCCACCGCCACGATCCGGAATTGTTCGCGCGATATGAGCGGATGCTGCTGGAACGAGGCGTCGAAGGCGTCATCACTCTGGATCTGCACCTGCCCCACTCCGTCCGTGTCCCGACCGTTGCCATTGCAGGTCACCATCAGCATGAAGGCGTGACCAATATTGTACTGGACCACAAGTGTGCGGCCCGGCTTGCGTTGCAGCATTTGGCGGGCCTTGGCCATCGTGAAATTGCAGTTCTGAAAGGAAATCCAGCCAGTGCGGATTCCAACGAACGTTGGCAGGCTATCGCGGAAGCCAGTGAGTCGCTGGGCATCCACATTCACGAAGACCTGGTTGTGCAACTTGTTACAGAAAGCACTACACCCGAACTAGGCTACGCACCCGCGAAAGCGCTTTTACAAAAAAAGCGGCCATTCACTGCGCTCTTCGCTTTCAATGACATTTCGGCGATTGGGGCCATCCGCGCCTTTCAGGAGGCTGGCCTTCGGGTGCCGCAGGATGTCTCTGTAATCGGGTTCGACGATATTAAGAGCGCGGCATATCAATACCCGAGTTTGACCACCATCCGGCAACCGCTCTGGGACATTGGACAGACTGCTGCGAAGATTCTGCTGGCGCGAATTGAAGGCGAAGAGAAATATCCTCTGCAAGTTTCCGTAAAGCCGGAGTTGATCGCGCGCGAGTCCACGGCAAAAGCTGCACGGTAATTTGGCGGAAGAAAACCGAGAAAATCATCAATCTAGGTGGAGTAGTCTGCGTTGATGCGGACATATTCCGCAGTCAGATCTGTCGTGGTAAACACGATGGACTTCCGTCCGCGCCGCAAACGGACCGTGATTTTGCACTCCGGCTTCGCCAATTCTGCATGTGCTTGCGCAGCGTCGAAGGGACATGAGACGCCATTGCGGCAGACAAGTTGATCGCTAATAAAGATACTTACTTTCGATGGGTCCACGGCAATTCCCGACCGTCCGATCGCGGCGAGGATCCTTCCCCAATTTGGATCGGCCCCGGCGAAGGCCGTTTTTACCAGCAAGGAGTGCGAAATCGTGCGCGCGATTTGCAGCGCCTCTTCCCTGCTCTTTGCCCCTTCGATGTGCAGGCGGATAATGTGTTGCACCCCTTCGCCGTCGCGGATCACCTGATCGGCAAGCGATTTCGCCACCTGGCCCAGAGCAGCACGGAATTTCTTTTTTACATTCGGATCTTTTAGGCTCGCATCGCTCTGGCCGCTGGCCAGGAGCAAAACGGTGTCGTTTGTCGATGTGTCGCCGTCCACGGAAATGCAGTTAAAGCTTTCATCGCAGGCGTCGCGCAGCATGGACTTTAATTCTGACGGACCGGCCGCGACGTCCGTCATGATGTAAACGAGCATGGTGGCGAGTTGCGGATGAATCATGCCGGAGCCTTTCGCAACTCCGAGAACTGAGACTTCGTTCTTGCCAACCTTAAATTTTGCGGAAGCGATTTTTCTCCGCGTGTCAGTAGTAAGAATGGCGTCCGAAAACTCGAGGAATTTCTGCTCGGACGGCTGCCGCGATGCGAACAACGAAGGCAGGTTCGAAACAATTTTTTCAGTGGGGAGCGGAACGCCAATAATTCCCGTCGAGGATGGGAACACCGCAGTAGCGGCAACGCCCAGACTCTTCGCTGTCTGCTCGCAAACTTGTCGGCACGCTTTTACGCCCGCCAGGCCAGTGGCGCAATTCGCGTTCCCGGCATTTACCAGCACGGCGCGTACTCGCCCTCGTGACGCCGCGAGCGATTCCCGCCCCACTTCCACCGGTGCTGCCACCAAACGATTCTTTGTGAACACCGCTGCGGCCGATGTTCCTTCGGCCGCTTCAATGAGCGCCAAATCTGGCCGTCCGCTGGGTTTTATGCCAGCAGCAACGGCGGCGAAGGAAAAGCCGCCGGGCAGATAAATTGGAGTTTGCGAGGAGAACGCTTCCGTCATACTTGCAGCTTCACCAGCCAGCTTTGGGGTTCGGGAAGGATGGCGAATTTCGGCAGTTCGCCCTTCACCATGGCGACTTCGTCGCAGCACGTGTAGCGCGGACAGACGCAGCAGTCTTTGTGAATTTTGTCAGGCAGTTCTTCGCGCTGCGCCAAGCCAAATCCAAGATGCGCGAAAAATTCCGGCTTACGTGTGAACAGGCAAATGCAGGTCACTTTATGTTTTTCAGACTCTTCCATCAGGGCCTGCACAAGTCGCTTGCCGCCGCCCTGCCGCTGGTAAGTCGGTTCGACGGTGATGGAACGGATTTCGGCAAGATGCTGGCCATAAAGGTGAAGCGCTCCGCAACCAACGATTTTGCCACGATGTTCAAGCACGACAAAGTCGCGCACGTTTTCGCAGATCTCCGCGAAGTTCCGTGGCAACAGCGTTCCGTCGCCGGAGTAATTGGAGATTAGCTCATGAATTCGTTCCGCATCGGGCAAAATCGCGTCACGCGTGCGCATGCACCACCTCCCGTAAGGAGCCGAGTTTCCGTTTCGCCTCGCCGATCGCCTGCTTTACTCGCGCAGGAGCCGTGCCGCCTGACACATCGTGAATGGCAAGCACCGCGCCAACGCTCAGGGAAGAATAAAATTCCTGATCGAAGGCAGGGTTTAATTTTCTCAAGTCTTCTAACGGAAGGTCCGCCAACTCGGAGCCGTTCCCTCTTTCCAGAGATAGCTGAACGGCCCTGCCTACGCATTCGTGCGCAAGCCGAAACGGCACGCCGCGATTTACAAGATACGTCGCAGCCGCAAATGCATTCATGAATCCAGTTTCCGTGGCTTTTTGCATGCGTTCAAAATTAAAATCAACCGCCTTCATCCATCCAATCACCAGCGGAAGCAATGAAATCACGCTCTCAGCGGCAGCGAATAGTGGCTCCTGAGTTTCCTGCATGTCCTTGTTGTAAGCGAGCGGCAGGCCCTTCACTGTCACCTGCAACGCGGTGGCGTGGCCGAGCACCCGCGCGGCTTTCGCGCGCGTCAATTCCAGCAGATCGGCATTCATCTTCTGTGGCATGGCGCTGGAACCCGTGGAGTACGCCTCCGGCAACCGGACAAATCCGTACTCCTGCGTGGAAAATAAAATCATCTCTTCCGCCCAACGACTTAGATGCAGCGCCAGCAGTGAAAGATCGTTAACAAATTCCAATACAAAGTCGCGATCGCTGGTTGCGTCCATGCTGTTGGCGGTGGGAGCATCGAATCCTAGAGCGCTGGCCATCAACTGACGGTCCAATGGCAGGGTCGTCCCGGCAACTGCCCCCGCTCCCAGCGGAGAAAAATTCAGCCGCTTGCCGCAGTCCTGCAAACGGTCGGCATCACGCAGAAACATTTCGAAATACGCAAGCAGCCAGTGCGCAACAAGAACGGGTTCCGCCCGCTGCAAATGCGTGTACGCCGGCATGGCCGCATCGCCAGCCTTTTCCGCGCGATCCACCAGGACGCCGCCTAACTCGGCCAGATCATTCCGCACCTGCTCAATGCAAGCCCGCACATAGAGACGTAGATCGGTAGCGATCTGCTCGTTCCGGCTGCGGCCGCTGTGCAGCTTGCGGCCCGCATCGCCAATGAGCGAGACCAACTGCTTCTCCACAAAGTGATGGACATCTTCAGCTTCAGGATCATCAAGAAACGCAGCGGAAGCTTTTGCCTTCACACCGATCTCATCCAGTCCATGAAGAATAGAAGTCAGCTCACTCGGCGAGAGCACGCCTGCTTCCTTCAAAGCGCGGGCATACGCACGACTGCCCGCGAGCTCGTGTTCCAGCAGGCGGCGATCGAAATCAAAAGACCTCTGCCAGCGCTCGAACTCCGGATCCAGCGGTTGCCGGAAGCGGCCTGACCACATCTTCATCGAGAAGCCCCCGAGGGCGTTGTTTCCTGAGGCATTTGCCCCCGCAATCGCGCTCGCGAACGAGAGGGCAGACCCAGAATGCGGATGAAACCCTCCGCGTCTTTCTGGTCATACTCCTGCCCCATCGTGAACGAAGACAAGTCGGTGCGATAGAGAGAATGCTCGGACTTACGGCTCGCGACGGAAACATTTCCTTTATAGAGAGTGAGCGCAACCGAGCCGGTGACGAATTCCTGCGTCTGATTCACAAACGCGTCGAGAGCTTCTCGGAGCGGGGTGAACCAAAGACCGAAGTAAACCAGTTCGGCATACTTCAATCCAATGTGCTGTTTGAAGTGCGAGAGATCGCGCTCCAGGCACAACGCTTCGAGTTCACGATGCGCCAGAACCAGCAACGTCCCGCCGGGAGTTTCGTACGCGCCACGCGACTTGATTCCCACGAAACGATTTTCCACGAGATCGATACGGCCAACGGCGTTGCGACCGCCAATTTCGTTCAGCAAATCCACCAGTGCGACCGGATCAAGTTTCATTCCGTTGACCGAAACTGGAGTTCCCTTCTCAAAACCGATCTCAACTTTCTCTTCGCGGTCAGGCGCCTCTTGCGGCGAGCGCGAAATCTGCCAGGTGGTGGGAAGAACAGAATTGCCTGCGTCTTCCAGCTCTCCGCCTTCGTGCGAAATATGCCAGAGGTTGCGGTCGCGGCTATGAATTTTGGTCCGGCTCTGCTCAACTTGCACCCCGTGCGAGGCTGCATAGTCAAGGCAATCCTCACGCGATTTCAACTTCCATTCGCGCCATGGCGCAATCACCTTAAGTTCAGGTGCCAACGCCTGGTAGGCCAGCTCAAAACGCACCTGGTCGTTACCTTTGCCAGTGCATCCGTGGGCCACAGCAGTCGCGCCTTCTTCGAGCGCGACTTCGACCTGATGCTTGGCGATTACCGGACGCGCCATGGAAGTGCCGAGCAGATATTTGTGCTCATACACCGCTCCGGCACGCAGTGTAGGGAAAACATAATCGCGCAGAAATTCTTCACGCATGTCGCGCACAACAACCTTGGCAGCGCCCGTTTTGTAGGCCTTTTCGACGACAGCGTCAATGTCGTCGCCCTGGCCCACATCGCCGACCATGGCGATCACGTCGTAAGAGTAGTTCTCCTTGAGCCATGGAATAATGATGGAGGTATCGAGCCCTCCGCTATAAGCAAGTACAACCTTCTCAGACATGTGTGCTCCTCATTGTGTGCGTGGGTATGCGGGCCATATCGCCGCCCAGCAGTAAAAATAAAATTGCTTTCTGGACATGCATGCGGTTTTCCGCCTGGTCAAACACGACCGACTGTTCGGAATCGATGACCGCATCGGTAACTTCCTCATTGCGATGCGCCGGCAGACAATGCATAAAAATCGCATTGTGCGCGGCCAGCGCCATCAATTTTTCGTTTACCTGGTAGGGCGGGAAGATTTGAGCCCGCAGCTCCGTCTCATGCTCCTGACCCATGCTCGCCCAGGCGTCGGTATAAACCCCATCTGCGCCGGCAACGGCCTTCTCCGGATCATTCATGACCTCGATGGTTGCGCCCGTTTTTTTCGCAATGGCCAACGCATCCGCCAGAATCCGGGCATTTGGCTCATATCCCTTAGGGGTGGCTACGCGAACATGCGAACCGAGGCTTGCGCCAGTCAGCAGCAACGAGTGTGCGACATTATTGCCATCGCCCACATACGCCAGAGTGATTTTTTTCAGATCTCCAAAGCGTTCCTGCAACGTGAAGTAGTCGGCCAGCCCCTGGCAGGGATGCTCAAGGTCGCTCAAGGCATTGATCACCGGCACCGACGCGTATTCGGCCATGCCTTCTATGGTCGCCTGCGAAAAGGTGCGCAGCACAATGCCGTCCACCCATCGCTCGACGTTGTGGGCGATATCGCTGAGTTTTTCCCGCGCGTCGAGCCGCTCCTGCCGCTGGTCCACAAACATCGTGGTGCCGCCAAGGCCCGCCATGCCGGCTTCAAACGTCAGCCGAGTGCGGAGAGATGCCTTTTCAAAAAACATGACCAGTTGCTTGCCTGCGAGCGCACCGCGAAAATCGGCGGGACGCGCCTTCATCAGTCCAGCGAGGTCCAATATGGCCGCTACTTCTTCCGGCGTTAAATCGCGCGTGGAAACCAGATCGCGCGACCAGAACGTCTTCGGTTCCGGCTTGATGGAAATTTCCTTTCGACTGAGCGGCTGAATGCTCATTGCTTTCTCCTTGCAGCAGACTTTCCGGCTGCGACCGCGGCCGGCTTACCAGAACCGGCTCCCAGCGCCGCATCAAGCGCACGCACTACTTCATCCACGTGCTTTTTCTGGACAATGTACGGCGGCAGAAAGCGCAGTACCGTGTCATGCGTGCGATTGATCAAAATACCGCGCGCGAGCAATTGATTCAGCACCGACTTCGCTATGTCGGCGGAATCCAACTCCATGCCAAGCATTAGCCCCATGCCGCGAACTTCCCTCACGCAGGAATGCTTAAAGCGCAAGTCGTTCAGCTGACTCTGGAAATAGTCACCCGTTTTGTTTATTTGCGGCAGGAGCTTGTCGAGAACGCGCAGGAACTCGATGGCCACCGCACAAGCTAGCGGCCCGCCGCCGAATGTCGTTCCATGCATGCCCGGATGCATTCCGCTGGCCACGCGATCGGTCGTCAAAATCGCGCCCAATGGCAGCCCAGCCGCCAGTGGTTTGGCCACGGTAACGATGTCGGGCTTCACACCAAAATGCTCGTAAGCAAAGTATTCGCCGGTGCGCCCAAGGCCGCATTGGATCTCATCGAGAAGCAGCAGCGCGCCGGTCTGTTCGGTCATCTCTCGCGCCGCCTGCAGAAACTCGCGGCTGAGCGGACGAATTCCGCCCTCGCCCTGAATTGTCTCCAGGCAAATGGCGCAAACGCTGCCATCGAATTGCCGCTTGAGATCATTGACGTCATTGAATGAAACAAAACTCACGCCCGGCACAAGCGGGGCGAACGGATGCCGGTATTTTTCCTGCCCGGTGGTCGAGAGCGCACCAAAGGTCCGTCCATGAAACGAATTTTCGAGAGCCAGCAAACGCCACTTCGCCTTGTGCCCGTTGTTGTTATTGACCCGGGCGAAAGCGCGAGCCAGCTTTAGAGCGCCTTCCCATGCTTCGGTGCCGCTATTGCAGAAGAAAGCACGGTCGAGCCCGGATATCTTCGTGAGTCTCTTCGCCAGCTCCGACTGGTACTCGTGGAAAAAAAGATTGGAAACATGAATCAGCTTCCCTGCCTGGCGTTTGATCACCTTCTGAATCGCGGGATGTCCGTGGCCCAGCGCGTTTACGCCGATGCCGCTGAGAAAATCCAGATACTTCTTTCCGCGCGAATCCCACAGATAGACGCCCTTGCCGCGGGTAAACAACACTCGCTGCCGATCATAGGTAGGCAACAGCAATTTCTCTTCAGAACGGGACACCGCTTCCAATTTTGAACTCGCAGCGCTCATGCCGAAATCACCTCCGTCCCGCATTCCAACTTAGTGAAATAAAATTGCGGCAAAATCTCCACCTGCGCCGCAGGCAGAATCCGCACTCGCCCTACGCCCTTTTTCAGCGCCTGGGTGCAGGCTTCGAGCTTCGGCAGCATGCCGCCACCGATCACCGCTTTCTCGATCAGCGCGGGCATTTGTTTTACCGTCAGCCACGGAATCACTTGGCCGTCCGCGCCCTTCACGCCCGGAACGTCAGTCAGAAAAATCAGCGTATCGGCATGGCAAGCCGAAGCACACGCGGAAGCCATCTGGTCCGCATTCACGTTGTAATATTCGCCGTCCGACCCTAACGCCAGCGACGAGAGCACGGGAATTCCGCCCTGTCCCCAGATCGCATCCAGCCAGCGCGGCTCCACGGAGCAAATTTCGCCGACAAATCCCAGGTCATAACCCGGCGTCTGTTTTTTTCGAGCGCGGAAGGTCATGCCGTCACCGCCGCAAAGGCCCACAGCGGGGACGCCTGCTGCCACAATCGCGGCAACCACGCCCTTGTTCACCATGCCCGCAAGCACCATCAGGGCCACGTCACGCGTTTCGGCGTCGGTAATGCGCAGGCCATCCACAAAGTCGGACTTTTTGCCCAGCAACTGAAGCGTTCGCGTCAGCGTACTGCCACCACCGTGCACCACCGCGATCTGGTGCCCATCGTGCGCCAATTCGACAACCGAGTGAGCGCATTTTTGCAGCGTGGCTTTGTCTTCGATCGCTTTACCACCGATTTTGACGACGATTTTCAATTCAGTCCTTCCTCTTCTCCCCAGCCGTACATTACATTCATATTCTGGACAGCCTGGCCGGCGGCGCCTTTCACCAGGTTATCAATGCAGGAAACAATGATCAGCCTGCGTCCGTCTTTCGCCAGCGCAAATCCAATATCGCAGTAGTTCGAATTCACCGAGAACTGGATTTCCGGAAGTTTGGGCGTGGCGAAAATTCGCACCCATGGCTTTCCGGCATAAAATTTCCGGAATACTTCTTCCACGCCGGACGGCGTCATCTCTTTATTGAGATGAACATAAATCGTGGAAAGAATTCCGCGAGGAATCGGCAGAAGATGTGGCGTGAATGTAACTTCGCCAGCATTCAGGTCCAACTGCTCCAGCATCTCCCCCAAATGCCGGTGCCCGAATACCCCGTACGCCGAAAGATTGTCGGCCACGGAAACGAAATGAGTTTTCGCGGTCGGCTCTTTCCCCGCGCCCGACACCCCGGACTTCGAGTCGGAAATAATTCCCTTTTCGCGATCAATAATTTTGGCCTGGGTCACAGGAGCCAATCCGAGAATCACGGAAGTCGCATAGCATCCTGGGTTCGCTACGATTTTCGCGGAAGCGATTTTCTCGCGATGCAACTCCGGTAATCCGTACACGGCCTGTTTTATGAATTCATCGGACCGCGGCCCTTCATCCGCAAATTTGTAGACTGCCCGATTCTCAGCGTTTTGCAGCCTCCATGCGCCGCTCAAATCAATCACGCACATTCCATTCGCCAACGCCTCTGGCGCCAAAGTTCGGGAAGCTTCATGCGGCGTCGCCAGGAAAAGCAGTTTTACGCCTTGCTCCTTCAATGCTTCCCATGACAACGGCTGCAAGAGATACGATCCATTTCCGTTCCCGGCCAGCGCGGGAAATACGTCCGCCAGGTTCGCGGGAGCTTTCCCTTCCGCGCTCCGGCTTAGCAGGAGCGGCTTTTCCACTCGCGGATGCCGTAGCAGAAGGCGCGTCAATTCGAAACCAGAATAGCCAGTCGCCCCGAGCACCGCCGTTTTGAGCTTTCCCGTCATTACGACGTCATCTCCTCGATTCGCGCCGCGAGTTTCGCAGCAGCTTTGTTCTCCAGACAAACGATCAAAATCGTGTCGTCGCCGGCGATACTCCCCACCGCCTCCGGCCAGGCTTCAATATCAAGCGCGGCGGCGACCGGTTGCGCGCTGCCTACCGCCGTTTTAATCACCAAAAGGTTCTGCGCCGGCCGCACATCCAAAACGAACTCGCGCACCAGCCGCGAGACGGGCGGCAATGCGGGATCAATTTGCAAATCCCCGCCGGGTAACTCATAGCCTCCGCCAGTTTTCGCCAGGCCCAGCTCGCGGATGTCCCGCGATAGCGTCGCCTGACCGACGCGAAAGCCGCGCTTTTTGAGAGCGCGCTGGAGGTCGTCCTGGCTGGCGATGGGGCCTTCCTCGAGCAAGGCTAGAATCGCTTTTTGTCTGAGTGGCTTCGGGCTCATGAATTTATATGCATTATAGAGAATATTTATTCACTGTGACAAGAAGATTATGCAAATCGCTCAAGGCGGGCCCTAATTACGACAGTCACCAGGATCGTCGCCCGGAAATAAATCAGGCGGCCGGGAAGCCGCCTGATGTCAGATACATAAAAGCCAATATCAGCGTCGGGCAGGAGCGGGGGCTGAACTACCAGAACTGCGCCCGGAGGACATGGCTGGAGCAGACATGGCCGGAGCAGCCATAACTGGAGCAGGCATAGCTGGCGCCGGCGTACCACGAGCGGGCTGGCTTGAGGATGGCATGGACGGAGTGCTGCGCCCCACTGGAACAGCAGAATTGCGTGGACCGGCAGACCCGCCAGAAAATGACGGCGCTGACGGCCGATTCGCCGGAATGCGGTAAGCCGACAATCCGGGATTCCGCATCGTCCGGTTATTTCCGGACAGGTTTTGGAAACCCGCACCAACAGGGAGAACTGGCATCGGAGCTGCACGAATTGTCGCGGTTACTTCTCCGTTGCGCTTTGCCTGCGCGTCCACTTTATTCCAATTGCGGATCGCGCCTCGCGGGACCCCTAGCGCTGCGGAACCCGAACGCATCACAATTTTCTCGTGCGTACCCGGCAAGGGTACGAGACGACGATTCACGACAACCACCGGATTGCGACTTCCGCCACCCACGTGCACGGGCCGGTCCGGAGGGCGCGGAATGACAAACTTTGGCGGGGAACTTGCCACTACCGGAGCGTAGTTCCAACTCTGCATGGCGCCCGCCGGATCCCAGTACCAACCAAACGCGCTATCGTAATTCCAGGCGCCATAGTAGAACGGCATCCAGCCCCAGGGATAACAGGAAACCCATACGTTTCCTACGGCGGGGTACCAGACCCATCTTCCGCAGTTGAACGGATCCCAATCCGCTCCCGCCAAGCGCGGCTGCCAAACCATCCCGTGGCCCGGAACATTTACGTAGTAGCCGTAATAATTTAGGTCACTCAGGCCATAAGAATATGGCGAAGAATTCTTGTACGCGGCAGTCTTGAGATAGCGATCGTGGTATTTAAGCTGAGTCTTGTCCCAATCATCAAACAGACTCGGCTCAATCTTTTTGACCAGCTGATATTGGTCCGGTTTCGTCAAATCGAAATGTCCGGTTTGATTCTTACTCACAACAACTTCGCCGGAAGGACCTTGTATTTGCACTTGTCCGCTAAAAACGGACAGCGCCGCCTCATGGCTGTCCTCTCCCAGGCGAAAATGCACTGGTCCGTTCAGTTTTACGGTCTGCTGCCCGAAGGTAATAGAGAAGTCGTCTTGTTTCGCGGCATCGCAATCCACGTAAAGCATGCCTGTGCCAAGGGTCACTGCTGAATTGCGCGTGCCAGCGGTGCCGAGCGAAAGCTTGTCAAAATGGATTTCCGTCAATGGCGCAATACGAAGGGTAGTGCCGTTTTCGAATTCAATCTCCGCCCGGCCGTCGCTTTCCGTCCGCAACTTCATGCCTTCGGTGATAGGCAGATTGAGAAAGGCATTTTCAAATCCGAGGCCAAGATTGCGATCAACTTGAACTGTCCCTTCGACATCACTTAAACGCACAATGCGAACATGGGAATCAGCGAACAGCGGGATTGTGAGCAGCAGAAGTGCTGGAGCCAGCACCCAAACGAATGTCCCCGGCCGAACTTTTCTCATAACGACCTCCCCGGGACTGCTTATCGAACTCGTATCTCCCTCAATTAGAGCACGTTCTTGGCGTTGATGGCGCGCAAATTATTGTAATGATTCGTGATATTGAGCTTCGCAAATGCAATCAAAAACTGGCCCTCAAGGCCAGCAGCATCTGCTATTTAGCTTTGGCGGCAATTCGCATGGCCCGGGAGCGAGCCACGTTGATGACGGTAGGGTCTTTAACGATCTTATCCAGAATCGGCAGCACGGGTGAAATATCCCCCAGGCGATTGTCGTTGATCGCCCCTTCCATGTCGGTCAATTGCTCATTGAGGGCTAATTTCTGATAGCGATAGCTATATTGAAGCCGCCGACCAAACTCCAGTGTGCTTGAAAGGTCTTGGAAAAGCCGAGTGAGCGACTGCACCGCAGAGATGGTTGAGTAGTTGTAAGTGGCCTTGGTTTGCTTCGTTCCGTCCCGGTAAGTCAGGGTCTTCACACCCGTTGCAGCGATATCTTTCTTGGAGTCAATTTCCTTTTCGAAATAATGTGCGCGCTTGGCTAAATCGAAAATCTGGTGTGTAGTTCCGGGCGACAAAACAAAATCAAATTTGTCCTCCGCTCCGGCTTCCCGCTGGATAGCCAGCTTTCCATCGGATTGGTAGCTCGCGTGCCCATCTGAGGAGAGCGCAATGCTGTAGTGCTCGGGGTCGGAACCGGGAAAATCCAGAGAAAAAGTGATCGTTGGAAGCGGCGCCTGCGCCCGGCATTGCATGCAGATGAGCAACAAGAGAACGAAAAACAGCATGCAGCTTTTTTCGCGCTTCAAGCGTATTCGCGGAAACATAAGCAGAATCCTTTGCGTGTGCGACTGAGGGATCCTAAGCTGTCGCCGATCTCTGGCGTTGCAGCGTAGCGGAAGTATTCAAATGACAAATCGCAATGGCCAGCGCATCCGCCGCATCAGCCGGCTCCGGGACCTCGCGCAGGTCGAGCAGCCGCGCCACCATATGCTGCACCTGATGCTTCTCCGCTCGGCCATAGCCGACCACCGCTGATTTGATCGAAAGAGGCGCGTATTCCGCAACATACAATCCAGCGGAAGACGCCGCGAGCATGGCTACTCCTCGCACCTGCCCAAGCTTCAACGCCGATTTGGCGTTCACGGAGTAAAAAACTTCTTCAATGGCCACCTGCTCTGGCTGGTGCTGTTCGATCACAGCGCCCAGTTGCGTGAAAATCGTGGCCAGCTTAGACGCCATGGCTTCGCGCGAGGAAAGCTTTATCCCTCCGAAACGCAGGCACGAGAGCTTGCCGTCCGCAGATAGTTCGACCACGCCAAAACCGGTGCACTCGGTACCGCAGTCGATTCCCAGAACGCGCATCAGCGCAAGTTTAACACCTGAGGTGCGAGTTTTTCGATGTCGCGAATGTTGCTCAACCGAAGACTTGCCGCCGCGTCCTTTCGACTCCGCTCCAAGCAGGCTCGACCCGGACTGTGCTGACGTCCTGAACGACGCTATTCCGGATTCAAAACGGCCGAGCGATCAATGTGTTCGCCTTTGAAATAAACAGCTGAAACTCGTTCGATTGCGGAAATATCCTGCAGAGGATTCCCATCCACCAGCAACAGGTCAGCGTCATTGCCTTTGCGTATGGATCCGATATGCCCATCGGCCCGGAGCAAGCGGGCGGCATTGTAGGTGGCAGCCTGCAAAGCCACCGTAGCAGGAATACCCGCCCACACCCAAAGCTCTACCTCGTGCTGCACAGTCGGGCCGTGGAAAACAATCAGATTGCCTGCATCGCTTCCCGTAACAAGTGTGACTCCGTGGTGGTAAGCCTGAAGCAAATTTTCTTTTCCCGTTTCCAGGCTCACAGGGAATCCAGCCATTTCATGTCGCGCTTTCTGACCCTCTGGCGAATTGATCCATGCTTCGGTGTTAGCCAACAAGTAAGGTGGCCCGACCTGCTGCACCAGCGAGCGCTTCAGCAAACTTGTGTCGCCCTCAAGCAGCGCCTTGTATGCCTCGCCTGCACTTAAAGTCGGGTCATAGTAAGTCTTCTGCCGGGCCATCTGATCAAACAAAGCGTCGGGGATTTTTTCGCGGAAAGAGCCATGTTCAATGGAATCCGCGCCCACAGCCAGAGCGTCCGTAACGTCCCGAACATCGCCTGTGTGCACGACTAATGGAATCCCTAGCGCGTGTGCCTCCTGCGCGATGGCCTGGAATTCCGCGATATCAAGCCGATTGAACACGCTGCTTCCCGCGCCTGAATCCAGAACTGCTTTAACGCAATCCACTCCGCGCTTCTTTAGATCATCCACCTGTTGGCGGGCCTGCTCCGGCGAATTCGGCGTGCGAACAACTTGCGCTTCGGCTTGCTGCTGCATGTTTTCCGGAAGCTCTTTGAAGTATTCCGTGCCATGGCCGCCCTGCGCAGTAAACATGGGGCCGCACGTGAACAATTGCGCGCCCAACCTTGCTCCGCTGTTCACCCCGCCACGCACCGCAAGCGCGGCATCCAGCGGATCTCCCACGCTCCGCACCGTGGTGACACCGCTATAGAGGTAAGCCCCAAGATGGTTCAGCATCGTGGCAGCGGCACTGTACGTATTGGCCGACGGCTCAATACCACCTGGTGCCGAAAGATGGACGTGCACGTCAATCAGTCCGGGCAAAACGGTCTTTCCCGCGGCTTCCACCACGGAAGCCTTCAATGTGGATGGGTCAGGACCTTGTCCGTCATAGACCTCGGCAATCTTGCCATCCTTCACAAGGATTGCCCCGGATTCAATTACCTGACCGTCGCCAACAAAAATGCGTGCTCCCCGGATCAGATAGGTATCGCTGCGAGCAATCTCACGGGCCAAAATCTGAGTCTTCTCGACATTCTGCTGGCTCTGCGCTTCCCATGTACCCAGTAGAAAAAATGGAGTGAGCACGGCGAGGATCCACAACTTCGCGGAGTTCTTGATCTTCTCTTCTTTTTCCCAACGAAAGAGCTTTGCCGCAATAAACAGTCCCAAGGCGATCGTGAGAACGAGGGCCAGCACAGCCAGCCCGTTTTGCTTCAAGCCTTCATTGCGCAGCATCATGGCCTCGAAGCCAGAGACCAGATAAGTGGCTGGCAAAAACTGCACCACAATGGCGAGCCAGGGGGGGAACAGAGATGCGGGAAAGGTTGCGCCGCTCAACAGCAGCATAGGCAGATAGAGCAACTGCACGATGATCGCGCTTTCTTGCTGGGAATTCGCCGCCGCCGCAATGATCATGCCAATGGCGCGAAAGGCCAGAATCCCGAGTGTAGCGAATATCAGTAACGACACCATCGCCGACGGCCAGGGCATGCCATATGCAAAGTGCGACAAAGCGAATATTCCGATGACCAGCGGCATAAAGACGAGCCAGCCCGTCACCACGGAAGCCGTCAATAGATGGACCGCCCCGATCGGAGTGACTTTGTAGCGCCGCAGAATATTCGCTTCGCGGTCCTGCACGGCCCGCACGCCAGCTCCAAAGAGGCCATTCCCGAGAATCCCGAGAATTAGTACCAGTGTAAGGATCTGCGCCATGCCGCCGGAATGACGGCCCCCCATGAATTGGGCAAAGATGACCAGGAACATCAGCGGGAACAAATAATTGAAGAACAACACTGACTTCTGTCGCAGAGCCAGCCGCACATCGCTGCGAATGAGGGCAAGGTAGGGTTTCAATCGCGCAACCTCCGCCCCGTCATCTCAATGAACACATCTTCCAGAGTTGGCTGCTTCAGGCTCACGTCCACCAGTTCCAGGCCTTGCTGGTCAATCCATTTGATCAATTCAACCAGCGTGGCGGCCGGGCGACGCGACACTACCGTAAGCGTTCGCCCCGAGGAATCGGTTTGCGTGCTCACCGTTTCCGGCCATTGCGGATGGTCTTTGGGAATTTCTCTGTTGCAGGTAATAACGATGGACGACGCGGCCTTGCTTTGCTGCTGCAGATTGCGTGGAGTATCAAGCGCAATGATCTTTCCCTGGTCAATGATGGCCACGCGGTCGCACAGCCGTTCTGCTTCTTCAATATAGTGAGTGGTCAGCAGGATGGTGCGCTTCTCGTTGCGCAACTCTTCCAGCAATAAATGGATTTCCGCTCGCACCTGCGGATCGAGACCCGTGGTTGGCTCATCCAGAAATAACAGCGCCGGATCATTCAACAGCGCCAAGGCCAGCGCCAGCCGCTGTTTTTGTCCCCCGGAAAGCGTGGTGTAGTAAGCGTCGTGCTTTTCCTGCAGCTGCAACCGCCTTAACAATTCCTTTGGATTAACATTCCGCGTGTAGAACGCTGCAAACAACTCCAGCGCCTCATGCACGCGCATTTTGTCAGGCAGATTCGTCGCTTGCAGGCAAACGCCAATGCGGTCCTTGAGCTTTTCCTTTTGCTTATCCGGGTCGAATCCCAGAACGGAAACATCGCCACCGGTGCGTGGCCGCAGTCCTTCTAGAATTTCAACCGTGCTCGTTTTGCCAGCGCCGTTGGGACCAAGAAGTCCAAACACTTCCCCAGGCTGGATCTCGAAATCCACGCCCCGGATTGCCTCAACCTCGCCGTAGGTCTTCCGAAGTCCGCGGACAGAAATGATTGCTTCGTTCATGCAGGGAGAAACTACAGGCTACCGAAGCAAAGGCCGCGCGTCAAAAATCAGGTTGTGAGAAGAAACTACTACCAAATGCCTTTGTCGCTGCCGGTCAGTTTGGCAGCCACCGCGGCGGCGGAAGCAAGGCCTGGGAGCAAGCTCAAACGGAAGGCAGCGGCTGCATCGCCACGCAACGCCGTCTCGGTAAGTTGTGAGGTGTATAGGCCCGCGCCTTGCGGCCACATTGGAATGCGCAGAAACCGGTTGCGGGTCACCACCAGGCTTCCGCCAAAACGCGCGGCTTTCGCAACCATCACCGGAAGTTCCAGTCCAAAACCGCGATACTGCCTCACATAATCGGAAACAATCATCAGGAAGGTCGCGATCCCCGGCCATATGCCCGCCGATTGGCTGGCGGCGCGCAGGTTTTCAAAATCAATGGTTCTTGAATCAACAAGCTGCGCGATATTCACGATGTCGCACACGCGGGCATAAAAATGACGATACATGCGCTGCAGCGTCGCCACCACGACGCGCTCTTCCGGAGCAGGGACAAAAAACTTATATCCCTGGAGTTCCAACTGCACGCGGCGGCTTACAAACCGCCGGGCCAGTTCCGTGTGCTCCCCCGTCTGTCCAAGACGTTGCACATGGACCTCGACCAGCTCGCGAAGACCGGGAATTTGAAAATTGCACTTATGGGCCAAACGGTCGCCCCAACTCGGCGCTTCCTGGGTCGCGCCGAATTTTTCAATAATGGTTTTCTGTACGGCGGCTTCCTCGCCGGTGGTGTAAAGATCCAGATCGTTGCCCAAATCCGGCCAATGATCCAGCGACTTCATCACCACCGTCGGACAACCGGCCGCTTCGAGTTCGTTGCAAATCCGGCTTAAAAAGCCCAATGCATTCTCTATCCGTTCATGTTCCGCTTCCATCGACGATTTCATCCACACCGTCAACTCGGCGCCAGGCGCGGGCTCAGCCTTCAACAAGCTCTCGCAGGAACGCACCACCACATGATGGGCATCCGCCAGTGTCAGAAAGTCCTGCCGTTCCTTCCCGCTCCATTGCTCCACGATGGGAACAACCTGCACCGCGTTGGCAGGGTTCAGAGTCAACTGCAACATCAGGTCCACATATTCTTTTTCGTGAGCCATGGTTTCGGACATAGTTAGAGCGCGCTCCTGGTCGACGATCGCATTATGGATGTAAGAAATCGGCCAGGAGTTGGTTCCCTCTTGCCGACGTGGCCAGGACTCACGAAATGCGTTCAAACCCCGGCAGAATTGGGCGGGAAAAACGACAATTTCTTTGCCATTTATCTGGAAACAAACACCATTGCTAGGCAAATTCTTTCGCTGGCGCTGGCAGCACGACTTTGACGATGCAACCCTTTTTATCGGTGCGATTCACCAACTCGACCGACCCATCGTGGGCCTCAGCAATCTGGCGACAGAGCGCCAACCCGATTCCGCTTCCTCCCGGCTTCGTGGTATAGAACGGCACAAAAGCATTGGAGGGATTCAATAACCCCGTACCGTTGTCTTCAACGTTGATCACCAGCTTTTCGGCATCGAGGGCCCACCGCAAGACGACCTCCGGCCCTGCGGCCTTTTCTCCGCCGTTGCGCGCGGCCCTTGCGTCCAGGGATGCTTCCACGGCATTGCGCACGAGATTGATGAGCAACTGTTCGAGCTGGTCGGGGTCCACGGTAAGCGCCACTTCGGGCCCCCGGACAACCGTGACTGCGATCCGCGTCTCCAGCCCTGCCACTCGCTCGATGATTGGAAAAAGTTCGATTCTGCGCAAAACTGGCGGCGGCATTTGCGCCAACCGCTGATAAGCCTGCAGGAATCGGTTCAGCGAGTCAGCGCGCGCTTCAATGATCTCCAGCCCTCGCGAAAAATCCTGCCGTTGTCCCGCGTTCAATGGTTCGTCCGAGACTTGCGCGTTCAGCGCGCCGGCAATGGACTTGATGGGTGTGAGCGAATTATTGAGTTCGTGCCCTAACACACGCACCAGCCGCTGCCAGGCAACGCGCTCCTGCTCCCGGAGTGCCCGGCTGACGTCAGAGAGAACTACGAGCGTGTGCGGCACACCGCTCTGGCGGAAACCGCTTTTCCTGAGCAGCCACCGGACGTTGGGATTATTTACCGGCAACGCAACAACAGTTTCATTCTCCGCCGAAAGGCATTCTTCCAGCCCGATCTGTTTTGCGGCACTGCCAAGGAGGCGCACGGAGGGCTGCTGCAGCAGTCTTTCTCCCGCCGAGTTAACCAGTTTCAAAATGTGATTTGGGTCAAAGGCGAACACTGGTATTTCAATCTCCTCCACCACGCGCCGCAGAAGTGCCATCGCCTCCATAGCGCGGGTGCTCTGCTCAGCGAGCAAATCGGTAAGGTCATTCACTTCCAGCGAAAGCTCTCCCAGCGCGTCGTCTGGAACAGCGCCGCGCACACGAAATGAATAATCTTCTTCGCGGAGTGCGGCAATGACGTTTGACAGCGTCTGCAACGGACGAATGACCTGATCTTGAAGCGATGCCGCCAGCATCCAGCAGGCGAGGACTTCAAGAATCAAGACTGTCAGCTTGGAGGAAAGCGACCAGTCCTGCAACCAGATTAGGACCCCGCTGACAATAAAGCCCGGGAGTGCGACAAAAAAACAAAAGAGGAGAATGCGACGCTCGAAGAGCAATCTTCTTCGCTTCTTCTTTTGTGTTTGCGGTTGCATGGTAAGAGACGCCGCGGACAATGGCATTCTCGCACGCGGGCGCCCTAGAGGCCGTATTTTTCCATTCGCCGGTATAGGGCCCCGCGGCTCAACCCCAGCGCTTCCGCTGCCTGGCTTACATTTCCTTGAAAGCGTTGCAGAGCTTTACGAATCAGAATACTTTCCACCGCTTCCAGATCAAGTTCGTCCAAATTTTGGCTATGCGGACGCTGTAAGGTCAGCCCCAGGTCCGCAGCCGTAATTTCTTCACCGCGGCACATTAAAACCGAGCGTTCGAGAGTATGTTCAAGTTCGCGGACATTTCCCGGCCACGCATACTGCAATAGTAGTTGCAACGCCGGGGCATCAAGGCCACGGATCGGCTTTCCGTAACGCGTGGCATATCGCAATAGAAAATGGGTCGCCAATGTTGGGATGTCTTCTCTGCGCTCGCGCAATGGAGGCAGGCGTATTTCAACTGTGTTCAATCGAAATAGCAGGTCCTCTCGAAACTCTCCAGCTGCACAGGCCGCTTGCAGGTCGGCGTTGGTGGCGGAAATAATACGGACATCCACGCGGCGAGTGCGCGAGGAACCCACGCGCTCAATTTCTCCCGATTCAATCACGCGCAACAGCTTCGCTTGTTGCCGCACCGGAACATTTCCTATTTCGTCCAGAAAGATCGTGCCACCGTCCGCGAGTTCGAATCTTCCCATGCGTTCGCTGCGAGCGTCGGTGAATGCTCCCTTTGTGTGGCCAAACAATTCGCTTTCGAAAGTCCCCTCGGGTAAAGCTCCAGTATTTACCGCCAACATGGTGCGGCTTGCCCGCGCAGAAAGCGCGTGCAAAGTTCGCGCAACAACCTCCTTGCCCGTGCCATGTTCTCCGGTAATCAGCACGTTGGCGTCAGAGGGGCCGATGCGCGTGATCGTTTCCAGCACCGACCGCATAGCCGGCGCGTTGGCAATAAACTCAGGCCGCCCTTCCGCCTGGAGCAGTCGATTCTCCGCAGCCAACCGCTCCGCCCGTTGCAAGCTGCGATGCAGTTCCACCTGGGTGCGCAAAATCGCCAGGAGGCGCTCATTTTCCCAAGGCTTTTGAATGAAGTCGCGCGCACCTCGCCGCATGGCTTCAACCGCGAGTTCAACGCTTCCCCAGGCCGTCATTACAACGACGGGCACCATTTTGTCCCAGGTGACAAGCTCTGACAGCAAATCCAGGCCTTCCAGTCCCGAGGTCGTATCGCGCGTGTAATTCAGGTCAATGAGGACGGCATCGTAATTCCCAGTCGCCACCGCTTCGCGAACCAGTGCAGGAGACTTGGCGGTCTCCACTTCAAATCCTTCAGGGCGGAGGAGTAATTCCAGCGCTTGAAGAATGTGAGGCTGGTCGTCGGCGGCCAGGATGCGGGGCTTCTGCGCGTCCACGGACTTGCCCGCAACCACAGCGAAATCCCGCGTTTTGCTTGAAGTCTGCATGGAGTTTAAGGGGTTTGGGAACTAATCGTACCACTGATGGCATCCTGAATTTGGATGCCGTTGTGTTCCAAAGTAGTTCCGGTCGCGCGGTCCAACTCGACCTTTGCCTTCTCATAGGTCGTTTCCGCTGTGACCAAATCCAATTCTGCCTCAGCTAAATCATGTTGCGCGCTCATGGTTTGATATGTTGAACCAGCACCGAGCGTTTGCTCTTTCTTCGTGATGTCAAATGTACGCTGCGACAGATCGCGGGCTTTGGTCGCGGCCTGGACGCGGGCGAAATTTTGCTCCAGCGCATATTGCGCGTTGCGGACCTCAATGCGGATCTGCTTTTTCAGCTCCTCTCTGCGCAACTCCGCCTGGCGATATTCCAGCTCGGAACGGTACTGGTCCGCTTTCGCAACACGATTGCGAATCGGAAGATTTAGGCTCAATCCGACAAAATAATCCGGAGAAGAATTGTTAAATGCATCCCCGATGGCCCCGCCGAAATCCGCGGGAACATTCGATGAATTCGTGCCGAGACTAAAAATCGGATTCAATGGCCCCGCAAGTCCCGATCCGCTATACGTGCCTATCAGCGAAAGCGAGGGTAACAGCGCGTTGCGCGCCGCCTTGCGGCTAATTTGCCGGTTGACCAGATCAATGTCCGATTCCGCAAGCTCTGCCCGTGTATGGATCGCTTGATTGATGAGTGATTCCAGGTCAGAAGAACTTTGCACAGCCTGTCTTGAGCGATCAGTTGGGATTACAGGAATGGCTTCGAGCACCGGATCATCCAGACTTTTTGTTAACGCATTTTTGATCAGCGACTCCTGGAGTTCGAGGCTAGTTTTGGCCACGGTCAAATCCTGCTCGCTCTTCGACTCCGATGCTTCCGCGCGCATTACATCCATCTCAGGAATGCTTTGCAACTGATATTGCTTCTTCGCGTTGTCCAAAGTCTGCTGCGCAAACGCCAGCGATTGCTCATTCACCTGAGCCTGTTCATAGGCGTCCACCAGGTCCCAATAAATGTCTTCAATCTGGGTGACCGTCGCAATCACCTGGTCTTTAAAGGCAATATCAGAAATCTTTTTGTTGTTCCTGGCAATTTTCACAAAGCGTAGGTTAGGCCCAAGCCCGAATCCAGCAAGCAGTTGTTGCGACACTGTAAAGCGGTATACCGAATTCAAGGTCGGAGACAAAGGAAAGAATGGGCTGTTCGTCGTTTGCCGGCTATTTTGAAATTGAAACCCGATCGCCGTCCCGGTGGGAAACGCCTGACTGAAGTTAATATCGAAATTCCCCGTATTTGCCTGTAGTGAAGGCACGCCGAAACTTTGCAAGTTTGCCACTGGGCTCGTCTGGTGTTCGTCCCCGATATCCGCGGTGATCGACGGGTCGTACGAGCGAATGGCCGTTCCCGTTCCTAACGTGGATTGCACAATCCCGTTCGCTCCCGCGCCAGCCCCACCCGCGCCTCCGGTGGTACCGCCGGCTCCCGAGCCCGGGGCCCCCGAGCCTAGTCCTCCAACACCTCCGCCAGGAGTTCCCTGCACCACGCCTGTGTTTACGCCTAAAAACGAACCTCCGGCCTTTGTCCGGAAAAGATCGGTATCGGCGATGGGCAAGTTATAGCGCGCAATTGCCAAATCCAGGTTGTTTTCCAGCGCAAGATCAATTGCATCGTTCAGCGAAAGATAAAGCTTGCCATCCTTCACTAGTTTGTCCAGGCGAGGTGAATTCGCAAGCACCGGCTCGGGCAGATACGATCCACTGTATGCGGTGAATGGATTATGCGAATGAGGCATAGTAAATTGAACAGGCGCCGATGTTTGAGCGCCAGCTATCGCAGTGGCCAACATGAGAACTCCGCAAATTTTTAGCACGTGTAAAATCTCGCCGATTGCATTTTTCATTGCATCCGATACTGCACTGGAGACTGCACCCAGTAAGACCTGCTTTTTCTTTGCCGGATAAATCATTGATTGACCACCTCAGTGCCCTTAGTCAATGCCGGGTTGGCGGTATCGCTAACCATCCAGCCATCGTGCAACTGGATAACGCGAGACCCATACGCGGCATTCGCTTCCGAATGGGTCACTTGAACAATGGTCGTTCCCTGCTGATTTAGTTCACGAAAAAGGTCCATAATCTCCTTGGCTTGAGAGGAATGTAGGTTCCCTGTGGGTTCATCGGCAAGAAGCAATGGCGGCTTGTGAATTACAGCTCGGGCTATGCCGACAAGCTGCTGCTGCCCGCCGGAAAGCTGGCTGGGAAATAAATCTTTTTTCGCGACAATCTGGAAACGGTCAAGCGTGTCCGCGACCATGCTCTGCCGCTGCCCGCGCGGGACGTCCTTGTAGGAAAGAGGAAGATCAATATTCTCGCGAACCGTAAGATCGTCGAGCAAATGATAGCTTTGGAACACCATGCCGATGTTCTTTTTCGCCAGTTCGCTGCGCGGCTTCCGCTTCAATTCATGCACAGCTTCTTCACGGAACCAATATTCGCCCTTCCACGCATCATCCAGCAGCGCAAGCACGTTTAACAGAGAGGATTTCCCTGCTCCCGAAGGCCCCATGATGGTGATGAACTCGCCTTCACGAATTTCTAGATTGATGCGCCGCAGCACCCACGTCTGTCCAGCGGCTGTCTTATAACTGCGTTCCAGGTTTTTAAGTTGAATCATAGTTCTCCTAATTTCAGATCTCTTTCACTCGTACCTCAACGCCACCATGGGATCCACCTTCGTCGCGCGGCGCGCGGGAAAATAGCAGGCGAGCAGAGCCGACGCAAGCAGTGTGATTGAAACCATGCTGAACGCTGTAAAGTCCACGGTGCCGACACCAAACAAAATACTTCGCATAGCGCGGCCCACCAGACAGGCGCCTACTAATCCAAGCCCCAGGCCGATCAGGGCCAACACCGCTCCCTCTTTCAAAATGAGCTTCAGCACGTGCCCGCGGTCTGCACCCAATGCGATGCGCAGGCCAATTTCGTGCGTCCGCTGAGAAACCATGTACGCCATCACTCCGTAAATTCCGATCACCGCCAGCAGCAGCGCGACAATCGCGAATGTGCCGTACAAAACTGAAGTGAAGCGGTCACTCACCAGCGATTCCGTGACAATCTGGTTCATGGTCTTCGCTTGGGCCAGGGCCAAATCCGGGTCCATTGAGTGCACTGCTCCGGCGATGCTCTTGAGCATCAATGCGGGATCGCCCGTGGTGCGGACTGCCAATGCGGCTCCCGGCCATGGACTCTGCCAGAAGGGCACATCAATTTCCGGGAAGCCGTCCCTGCGTACTCCGCCGTTGTGAACGTTGCGGTAAACGCCCACGATCTGCCATTCGACGGGCGGCCCAAGCTTGGTAACTCCCGGAATCAGTTGCTCCACAACCACGCGCTGGGTCAACGGATTCGTGCCTTTCAAATAACGATTAGCAAAGGTCTCATTCACGACTGCCACCGGCACACCACCCGCCGCATCCTGGTCGGTCAGGCTTCGTCCCTGCGCCATTTGAATGCCGAAAGTCTTAAAGTAGCCCGGAGTGACCATTGAGAAGCCGGCGCCGGGACGATCCGCAGGACTGCCGAATGGTTTCCCGGCGATGTAAAACGGCATTCCGAAGTTGGTCCCCTGCATGGGCATGCCTTCGCCTGCCTCGGCCTGAGTCACCCCGGGAAGCGCCTGAATCTTGTCCAAGAGTTGACGGTAGAAGGTGACTATCTGCTCAGGTTGCGTAAACTTCCCATCCGGAACGGAAAGCTGGAATGTTATGAGATGGTCTACACGAAATCCGAGGTCCACTCTCGCCAAATTCCAGAAGCTATGAATCGCCAGCCCCGCGCCCGCCAGGAGTGTAAGAGCCAAAGAAAACTCCAGGATGACGAGCCCGCGGCGTAAATTCTGCCGGCCCGATCCCGAAGGAGACCGGCCTCCTTCTTTTAACGTCTCGTTCAACTCGAGCCGCGACGCCTGCCAGGCAGGAGCACATCCGAAGAGCACGCCCGCGATCATGGTCACGCCGAACGTGAAAAGAAGAACGGGGATGCTGAGCCGGACATCCACCTCAGAGGGCAGCGTATATTGCGGCAGGGCCGCCATGAACGCTTTCATCATTCCCACGCCCAAAGCCGTACCCAGCAAGCCTCCAATAAATGCCAGCGTCAGGCTCTCACTCAGAAATTGCGCAAAGACCTGCCAGCGCGACGCACCCAATGACGCCCGCATCGCAACTTCCTTTTGCCGGCTCGAACCTCGGGCCAAAAGCAAATTGGCGACATTGACGCACGCGATCAGTAGCACAAAACCTACCGCGGCCATCAGCAACCACATGGTCTTGATCACGTCCTGGGGCAAGAAATCGTTGTGAAGCGGATCCACCTGGATGCCCCAGCCCTTGTTCGACCTGGGATTGTCCTGCGCGATGCGGTTGGCTACGACGTCCATATCCGCTTGCGCCTGTTTTATAGAGACGCCCGGCTTCAGGCGCCCAAAAACCAGCAGCCAATGAAAGTCATGGTTCAGTTGTTCCGGCTTAAAGACCAGCGGAGTAAAAACGTCGCCGTCCATCCGGTCAGCCGTCGTCGGAGGACGGACACCAATCACGGTGTAAGGTTCACCATCCAGGCGTAATTGTGTGCCCACGATGTTGCGGTTCGAGCCCAGACGTTCCCATATCCGATGGGTGAGAATTACGACGTGGTCTTTTCCCGCTTGCCCCTCTTCGGGCAGAAAATAGCGGCCCATCATAGGCTTTTCGCCAAAAAACTTCCCGTAAAAACCCGGAGTCGATCGGGCGCCAGTGACCACTTCCGGCGGCTGGCCAGGCATCGCCAGATTGAAACTCGCGGCCGTGGAACTCACCAGAATCTTGAACGTCGTGTTCTGCCGCTTCCAATCCTCATAGTCGCCGGCGGAGACTCCATTGCGTCCCCCCTGAATCTTCGACCACACCACCACAAGCTGACCCGGATCTGGATATGGCATGGACTCGAACAACGTGGCATAGATCACGCTGAAGATGGCGGTAGTCGCCCCAATGCCCAGCGCCAGTGTGAGCGCGGCCACAGCTGCGAAGCCATAGTTCTTTCTCCACAAGCGAAATCCGAAACGCACGTCGCGCCAGAAATTCATTGTCATGCTCCTGCAATTTCTGAACCGGTTATCAACAAACTCTTCGTTTGCAATTCCCTCACTCGTAGTGCCATGCCACCCGCTAAAGCCCGCCTCGACGCGGGCTATGTGCTCGACCTATTCCATCCGCAATGATTGCGATGGATCGATCCTTGAAACCCGTAAAGTCGGCAAGAAGCTGGCCAACAGTGCAACTAGCAATAGAAGAACCGGCACGATCGTCAGTGTGACCGGATCATTGGGAGGCACGCCGTACAAGTTGCCCTCTAAAACGCGCGTCGCGCAAAGCGTGATGCATAATCCGGCGATCAAACCGACTACGCTGGCCATCACGCCGGAGCGTCCAACTTCCGCCATCACCTGCCGCATTTGCGCTCCGAGCGCAATGCGGATACCAATTTCTCGTGCCCTTTGCACCACCAGGTTCGACACGAGCCCATAAATGCCCACTGCGGAGAGCAACAGAGCGAGGCCTGCGAGGACACCAAGCAGAAGAACTTGTACCCGTTGCACGGAAAGGCTTTCTTCCAAAAGATCGTTCATGGAATAAAAACCAGAGAACGGTAAGCTGGGATCAGAAGACGTCAACGCCCTCTGCATTGCGCCGGCAATTCCGGCAAGCGGTTTTCTGGTTCTTACAATCCAGCTCGGCCGGAGCCATACATGGGCCATATTGACTAGCGCTTGATCCGCCTGTTCAGCTGGAATGTAAAACATAGGCTCTATCCCAAGAGGAGCTTTGGGGCGGATGCCAGGGCGCTTCGCTACATTCCCTACAATTCCGACAATTGTGTATGTGTGACCTTCTGTCTGAATGTGGCGGCCAATAGGATTTGGCTCGGCGAAAAATTGGCGAGCAAAATCTTCATTGATCACTGCGACGGATTCCGATGTTGATCTATCCGTTGTTTTGAATTCTCGGCCAGCAAGTATTGGAATCCGCAAGGCCGCAAAGTACTCCGGCGTCACATAGGCTTCGCTCGATGCCACATCGGGCGCTCGAACACGAATCTTTCCGTCCATGAGCTTGACGCCGTCATTCAGCCCGCGTTCATAAGGAACGCTCAAGCCCACAGCCGCGTTTTCAACTCCGGGTATCTGGTGCATGGCCGTCACGCTTCGGTCCAACAAATTGTGGAACGACACCGCGTCGTGATATCGCGCGTCATCAAGAGATAATTTCGCCGTCGTCACATTAGTGGCATCGAACCCGGGAGGCGTATTTTGGAGATGAACCAGCGTGCGAATAAGCAGGCCCGCCCCCGCCAACAGGACCACCGTCAGCGCAACTTCCCCGGCAATTAACCCCTGCCGCAAACGGCCGGCACCGCGCGGTCCAGCCTGAACGCCAGCAGCAATGGACGATCGCAAATCCACGCGCCGGGTTTGTAGTGCCGGGAGCGCGCCGAAAAACAGACTGGCAACGACCGAACCCCCAAATGTAAAAGTGAGAACCCGCCAATCAACATCCAGTCCCCCCAGCGGAATTAGATCCGGCGGCAAAAACACGTTGAGAAATTGGAGAATTGCCATGGCCAATGCGAGGCCCGCGGTTGCGCCGAGCAACGCCAGCAATAGACTCTCAGACCAAAGTTGCCGCAGGATGGCCCAACGTGTCGCGCCCAGGGCGAGGCGCGTGGCAATTTCTGGCGCGCGGCGAGTGATGCGCACCAGAGTAAGTCCGGCGAGATTGGCGCACGCGATGAGCAGAATGAAGCTGACCGCCAACATCAGCACGACCACGGGCGTGCGTTCATCGGTACCGTAACCCACGTTCCGGCTCATCGGGGCCGGGTAAAACCATTCGTGTCCTTTATATCTCTCGGCAAATTCGGCAAAGAATGGTTTTCGCAAGTGCGAAATTTGTGTCGCCGCCTGTTCCCAGGTCGCCCCAGCCGCCAGACGCAGAATGATTCCGCAATTTGATCCGCCGCATTCTCCAGTTGGCGCAGGTTGCAACGGAGTCCAAACATCGGCAATTTGCGTTGTCTGCGCCTGGGGAGGCAGCACACCGACCACCGTATAAGGCTCACCTTTAAGGTGAATGACGTTCCCCACGATCTGCCGATCACCGTGGAAAGTAGTTTGCCAAAGCGCATAGCTCAGGATTGAGACCGGCGGCCCTCCATGCCGATCTTCTTCCTCGGTGAATTCGCGCCCAAGATAAAGCGGCAATCCAAGCACATCGAAATAATGCGACGACACGCGCATCTCTTTTACATACCTCGCACCTGCCTCGGGAACCGATCCGGCCTGCAGGTTCACGCCGCTTACCATTCCATACGACGCCTCACGCACAGCGGGCACATTGTCGCGTATCCAGTTCCAGGTATCTCCATCCTGGCTGTCGTCATCTTCGTTCACGACCTTTCCCGTCTCGGGGATGACGCCCTCTTGATGCAGCATCAATACGCCCAACTGCTCAGGATGCGGGTATGGCAGAGGACGCAGCAAAAATCCGTCGAGTAAGCTAAACACCGCAGTATTCACCCCAATGCCAAGAGCGAGTGTCACAATAACCGCCAGCGCAAAGCCAAGGCTCTTCCTTAGCTGTCGCAACGCGTACCGAACGTCTTGCAGTAATCCGGTCATAAATTTCTTCACTCGTATCTCAATGCCACCATGGGATCGACTTTCGCAGCGCGCCAAGCTGGCAGCCACGCCGCGACGGCGGCCACAACTACGATCGAACCGACCGCCAACACGAAAGTGACGGGGTCAAAGGGAGATAACTTGTACAACATGGAATTCAGAAAACGCGAACAGGCGAGCGTTAACGGAAGCCCAACGGCCACGCCGATTGCACCGATCAATAAGCTTTCGCGCATGACTGCCCAGAGCACTTGCCTGCGTCGCGCGCCAAGGGCTATGCGCACGCCGATTTCGCTTGTCCTCCGGTTGGTCCGGTACGAAAGCGTCCCGTAGAGTCCCGTCGCAACCAATAGTGCCGCCAGCCCGCCGAAGAACCCGCCCATGCGGGCCACCATCGTGGGTTCGGAATACGATTCGTCGAATTGTGCCCGTTGTGTTGTCGGTTTTTGGAGCGGGACGTCAGGATCAATTTCATGGACTGCTTTGGCAATTGTTGGCAACAATCCGACTGCTTGTTCGGAAGATCGTACTTCAACCTGCAGAGTTTCTCCGATGCGGACCATCTGCAGCATGGGGAAATAAGCCATTGCAGTCGCTGGTTCCCAGGTCCCGACATACTTGCTGTCGCGAACCACTCCCACGATGGTCCATGGTGCCCCCTTAAAGGCAAATACTTTATGCCCAAGCGGATTGGTGTTTGGCAGAAAAAGATTCGCGAAGGTTTCATTCACGATTGCTACTCGCGGAGATGCTTGCGTATCGGCATCAGAAATGTCGCGGCCTTGAAGCAAGGGCACGCCGAGCACGCGGAAGAAATCTGGCCCGACATTGTTGGTCCGTACGACTCCGCTCGGCCCGAACTTTGCCACTAGATCAACACCATCGAGTCCTTCGTCGCCATTGCTGCTCCAGCCGCCACCAGGTCGATTGTCAGCAAACGTCACGGCTTTTACGCCGGGCAGCTCGCGTATGCGACCAAGAAGGTTGTGATCAAAGGCAACCGTTTCGGCAAGCGTATGCACGTGTTGAGGAGTTACGCCAAACACCAGCAGTCCATCGGTGTTCATCCCGAGATCTTCCGTCTGGTAGTTGCGGAGAGTGCGTAAAAGCAGTCCAGCAGCTACCAACAAAAGAAGACAGACAGCGACTTGCGAAGACATGAGTATGCGCCCGCCAACTGCACGGTCTCGGCCCGGAGTTAGTCCTGTGCTTGTCGCTCTCAGTACGCCTGAGATGGGCGCGCGCATTGCAACCCAGAGTGGGGCCAGTCCAAAAGCGATGGCGACAAGAATTGAAGTGGCAAGCGTGAATAGCAGCACATTGCGATCAGGATTAAGGCCGCTCCCGATTTCCGACCAGGCAGCCAGAGCTCGCGTGGCGAAAATCGAGAATAGCCATCCCAGCGCCGCGCCGCCTGCGACCAGCAGAGAACTTTCCATGAGGAGTTGCCGGAATAAATCTTTCTTTTCGGCGCCAATTGCCAGCTTTAAGCTGAACTCCCGCTGCCGTGCTTCATTTCGAGCCACGAGGAGCAGAGCAACATTGGTGCAGGCGATCAGCAAGACGAGCAACACCAAGCCCATCAAAACGCGTACTTCTTCCCCGTATTGCTGGTTGTAGCCTTGTATTCCTTTTGCCGGGTCGAAATTCAAAAGCGGCTGCCATCGTTTCGGGTCAATATCGCCAATGCCGATCTTCGCCGCCGCGCCGAATGTTGATTGCAATGCGGTTTGCGCCTGCTGGGGCGTAACGCCGTCGCGCAGCCGCGCCACCATGCGCAGGCACCACCATCGGGAAGTGCCATAAAGAGTGTTTCCATCAGACGGATTACCCCAGGCATTCAGCTCCGCTCGGTTCTGCAACGGAAGCCAAAAATCGGTTGAGGTTGCGGCTTCCACCCCGCGAAATTTTGGCGCCGCAATCCCAATGATGGTTACGGGAACTCCCTTGACGAACAGAGTCTTGCCGAGGATCGAAGGATCTTGGGTGAACCTTCGCGTCCAATAGTCGTAGCTGATCACGGCGACCAGAGCATGGTTCTTCTCGTCATCAATTGTGAAGCCGCGTCCGCGAATGATTCCCGCAGTCAGTCCTGAGAAGAAGTTCCCGCTGACCTCCTCGCCCTCGGCCTCTTCTGGTGTGTCACCGAATCGGACGGCAGTTTTGGGGATGCCGAGCGGCACATAAGCGATCAGATCGGCGAACACGTCCGAGCGTTGCCGCAATGCTTCGAAGACCGGCTCTGAAAACGACGTATTGTCATTGCCGCTGTTGGTGGCGTGGGGTGGCTGATTGCCATTCGCGATTTGCAGATAAAAGAGCCGAGCCGAATCGCGCACCGGCAGAGCACGCAGCAGCACCGCATTCACTACGCTGAACACAGCCGTGTTCGCGCCAATGCCAAGGGCCAGCGTAATGACTGCCACAATCGTGAAGCCCGAACTTTTGCGCAACTGCCGCAGCGCGTAGCGAATGTCTTGTAGTAATCGGCTCATAAATTCTCACTCGTACCTCAACGCCACCATCGGGTCCACCTTCGCCGCGCGTTGCGCAGGGAAATAACAGGCCAGCAATGCCGCACACAGCAGCAAAATAGAAACGGCAGCGAAGGCACCAAGGTCAACGGTGCCTACGCCAAATAAAAAGCTCTGTAGAGCATGGCCCACAAAAAATGCACCAACTAGGCCAAGACACATACCCAACAGAGCCAGAAGGGTGCCTTCCTTTAAAACCAGTTTCAGCACTTGCCTGCGGTCTGCTCCGAGAGCCATGCGCAAACCGATTTCGTGGGTGCGCTGTGCCACGGAAAATGCCATCACGCCGTAGATACCGATTCCTGCGAGCAACAGAGCTACAGCCGCAAGAATTGCGAAGATCACCGCGACAGAACGATCTTCCAAGAACCTTTGGTCCACGATCTGAGCCATTGTCTGTACTCCATACATCGGCAAATCAGGATTCATCGAGGTGATGATCGCCCCAACACTTTTACGAATTTCTTCCGGATCGCCGCTGGTGCGAATCGCCACTTCGGCTTGCGGCCATGGGCTCTGATAAAAAGGCACATCAATTTCCGGATACATATTTCGCCGAGGCCCCAACATGTGGACATCGTGGAAGACGCCGACAATTTCCCAGTCCTGTGACGGCCCCGGCTTATTTGCGCCGGGAACTACCTGCGGAACCAAAAGCCGCCTTCCAATGGGATCAGTGCCGGGGAAAAAGTGGCTGGCGAGAAACTCGTTGATAATGGCAACATGGGGACTGCTGCCGGTGTCGGATTCAGTGAACGTTCGTCCTTTAAGCAAACGTACCCCAAATGTCTTGTAATAGTCGGGCGAAACCATCTGAAAAATCGCCACATTCCCGGAATTGCGGGGTTTGGAGGGCTGGCCGGCGATATTGAAATCCATGCCAAATTCAACGTTGCCGAGTGGCGTCGCCGTTCCCACGCTCGCGTGGGTCACACCGGGAATGGCGTGCAGCTTGTCGAGAAGCTGGCGATAAAACAAAACAATTTGCTGCGATTGCGGGAGCTGTTTTTCAGGAACAGGGAGCCCAAAAGTGAGGATGTGATCGGTGCGGACCCCGAGGTCTTGCTGAGTCAAATTCCAAAAACTGTGGATGGCAAGTCCTGCGCCAGCCAGCAGCGCTAATGCTAATCCAAATTCAGCAACGGTCACCACACGCCGCAGGCGCTGGTGGCCACTGCCGCTACCTGTGCGCCCTCCTTCTTTCAATGTTTCATTCAGATTTACGGCGGAGACGCGCCACGCAGGAGCGCAACCAAACAGCACGCCCGATAATATTGTGGCCAGCAATGTAAACAACAGAACTGGCAGGCTGAGCCGGATGTCGGCTTCCGAAGGCAAACTCATCCCCATTCCGGAGAGCAATGTCTTCACAATGGTTTGCAGCATGAGCTCAGCGACTCCGATGCCCGCCAGGCCGCCCAGCAGAGCCAGCACCAGACTTTCGCTGAGAAACTGCATAAATACTCGCGTGCGGTTTGCCCCCAATGAAGCCCTAACTGCGACTTCCTTCAGACGGGTCGTGGCTTTGGCCAGCAGCAAATTAGCAACGTTGGCGCATGCAATGAGAAGCACAAATCCGACCGCCCCCAACAGTGCCCATAAGTTGCTTTGCGTGGTCTTGGGGAACCAATAGTTTTTTAGAGGAACGACATTGATTCCATAATCTTTATCTGTCTCGGGATATTCGCCAGCCAGGCGGGACGCAATCACATCCATGTCCGCCTGCGCTTCGGTAGTCGTCACGCCGGGCTTCAAGCGTCCGGCAACCACGAGCCAATGGTCGTCGCGATTGACCTGATCTGGCCTGAAGGCCAGTGGAACCAGAAATTTGACCTGCATGCGATCAGGTGCTCCGGGCGCGAGCACTCCAACGACCGTATGTGGTGCAAGATCAATGCGAATGGATTTGCCGATAATGTCGGGATCGGAACCCATTTTTTCCCAAGTGTCATGCGTAAGAATGACTTCTTTATCCTTGCCGGGCTCGCTCTCCTCGGGAACAAAATCGCGTCCCTTGAAAAACTTCACTCCAATCATGCTGTACCAGCCGGGACCGGTGTGCATTCCCCGGACCTGCTCAGGCCGGTCCTCGGTCGCCATATTAAAGTTGTCGGCATCCCAGGCAATCATCGATTGGAAAGTCTTGTTCTGTGCTTTCCAGTCGAGATAGTCATTTACGGAAACGCTATTATCACGACCCCTTGTATGCGACCAGACCAGCACCAGCTGATTGGGGTTGGGATACGGCAAGGGCGCGAGCATTGTAGCGTAAACAACACTAAAGATGGCCGTGGTCGCACCGATCCCAAGCGCCAATGTAAGGATGGCCACAAGAGTAAAGCCGGGATTCTTGCGTAGAAGCCGCAATGCAAAGCGGGAATTCTGTAGTAGCGTCGTCATCTTTTTGAACCCCTCTACTCGTACCGCAATGCCACCATCGGATCCACCTTCGCCGCACGGCGCGCGGGGATGTAGCTGGCCCCCAAAACCACTGCCATCAGCAGCAGGGCAACAGCAAGAAATGTTTCTGGATCATTCGGACTTACTTCAAACAACATGCTGGAAAGAATGCGAGTCGCGGCAAGGGAAGCAACAAATCCAAGGGCAGTCCCTATGAGCGCCAACCAAGCGCCATAACGAAGCACAAGGCGGATGACATCTTCCCGCGTGGCACCCAGGGCCATGCGGATTCCAATCTCGTTCGTACGCTGGCTCACCGAATAAGCCACGACTCCATAAAGACCAATCGCAGCCAGTAGCAGAGCGAGAGATGCAAACCCGCCAATCAGTTGCGAAGAAAAACGCGGCTGTGAAACGGATGCATCCAGAACATCGTCCATTGTCTTCACGTTGGAGAGGGTGACGTCCTTATCAATCGCGCTGGTTTGCGCTTGCAAAGCGGTGGTGAGATTTTTGGGATCGGCAGCGGCGCGCACTATAAGGCTCATCATCGGTACGGAAAACTGTCCATAAGGCACGTACATCTCCGGCTCTTCCGATTGGCTGAGCGCGATGTTCGTAATGTTTCCCACCACACCGATAATTTCGCGAGTCTGTTGTTGGTCTCCCATGAGTTGCAGGCGCTGACCAATAACGTTGGTATTCGGGAAATAGTGCCGCACAAATGCCTGGTTGACTACGACCACTGCAGGAGAATCTGCACCATCCCGCTCTCCAATCCATTGTCCACTCAGCAGAGGAATGTGCATGGCTGATAGATAACCGGGAGTCACCTGGCGAAATTCAGAGTCATCAAATTGACCTGGGCCGTAGGTGCGACCAGGAATATGGAAAGGATCATCGTTACGGCCGCTTAGAGGGAGCACTGAAGTACCGCCTACCGCTTCAACTCCCGGCAAAGCGCTAATGCGTTCTTCCAACTGCTGCCAGAACCTTGTCCGCTTTTGAGGATCGTTATTTTCATACGCAGGCGGGTTCAGGCTGAGCTGCGCAGTGATTACATGATCTGTTTGAAAGCCTGGGGAGACATGAATCAACTTCCAGAAACTTTTCAGCAATAGTCCGGCGCTTGCCAGCAATGTTAGGGAAATTGCAATTTCACCAATGACGAGCGCGCTGCTCATCTTCTTATGCCCAGCCGATTGCGAGGCGCGTACGGCCTGCTTCAATTGATCGGCTGAAGTGTTGCCAGAGACCTGTAGCGCAGGAACCAAGCCAAAAATAATTCCAGTGAGCAATGAAATTCCGAGGCTGAATGTGAGTACCGCCGGATCAATCTGAGTATTTGTAAGACGAGGGACGTTTGCCGGGCCAAAAGAGCGCAGCAGATTCACGGCGCCGAAGGCAACGAACACGCCAAGCATGCCACCCAGAACAGACAGCGTCATGCTTCCCGTAAGAGCTTCGCGGACCATACGTGTGCGGCTTGCGCCCAAAGCTGCGCGGAGCGCAAATTCTTTTTGCCGGGAAACGGAGTGCGCCAGCAACAAATTGGCGACGTTGGCACACGCAATCAACAGCAATAATCCAACCGCGCCCCCCATAAGCAATAAAATTGGACGCGTTGGGCCCAACAGCACTTCCCGCAGCGGCCGTTGCTGCATCCACCAATCTTTGTTTGTGTCGGGATATTGCTTTTGCAGGCGCAAAGCGATCGCATCCAAATCGGCTTGTGATTGTCGGAGTGTTCACCCGTCCGCAACCGTCCCATCATTTTCAGCGAGTGGGAGAAGCGAATATTCATCCAGTGATTCAACATCGGGGTCGGTACCCATACTTGTGCTTCCGTAAGCAGCGGAAAGTCCGAGGGTAGGACGCCGACGACAGTCAAGGTGGAGCCGTCCATCCTGATCGTGCGTCCTATAACATTCCGATCGCCGCCAAAGTCGCGCTTCCAGATGCCATAGCCGAGGATTGCCACTTGCGGCAAATCCACTTGCTCGTCGGACAAAACGAAATCCCGCCCGAGCAAGGGATGCGTTCCCAGGCAATTAAAAAAATTTGCCGATGCGGTTTGGGAGAGAACTTGTTTTGGTTTGTCGCCAATTAGATTTGCGGGGCCGGGGCTGTAACCCATGACCGCAAGGCAGCTAAAGCTTCGATTGTCGCGGCGATAGTCCTGAAAATCGAGTGGAGAAACGGCAGCCTGATCGGAGAGAGGAAATTTACCATTGAGCCAAACCAATTGATCGGATGCGGGAAAAGGAAGCGGGCGAAGCAAGACTGCTTCAATCACACTAAAGATGGCAATGTTTGCTCCAATGCCAAGCGCGAGCGTAAGCAGCGCGACGATGGTGAAACCGGGACTTTTGCGCAACTGCCGCACAGCATAACGAATATCTTGCAAGAATCTACTCATAGCTTCCTCTACTCGTACCTCAATGCCACTATCGGATCCACCTTCGCCGCGCGGCGCGCGGGGATGTAGCTGGCGAACACGACAACTCCGATCAAAACAGGCAAAACCAGAGAGAGCGTGGAGGCCAGCGGAGATTGTGCTGCTGGGACCAGACTTTGAAGAATGCGCGCAGATCCAATCGAACCTAGAATTCCAATCCCAACTCCAGCCAGAACAAGCACCAGGCTTTCCCGGAGCACTAGCTTCAGAATGTCGGCGGAGTTTGCCCCTACAGCGATGCGCACTCCGAACTCAGGCACACGTTGGCTGGTCAAATACGCGACCACGCTGTAAATGCCCACGCACGCGAGCAACAACGCGAGCGCAGAGAAGGTCGCAAACAAAACCAGCAGAAATCGTTGCTGCGCAAGAGACGCGCTTGTCAGCTCCTCCATCGTGAACACTTCATAGAGTGTCTGATCGCCAGCGGCGCCGCGCGCCTGCTTTTGCAGGGTTTGAATCACACTCAGCGGCGGGGCATTCGTGCGGACAACAATGGAGATGATGGACGCAAAAAGATGAACTAACTTGTCCGGAACCTGGGCGAGCGGATAATAAATCTGGTCGTGAATCCTCGAGAGATCATCGCCAGCAAGGCCCCAGTTACGCACGTGCCCAACAACGCCGACGACCTGTACAGGCTTATTGCCCATCGCGGGGATCCAAAGGAGTTTTCCAACCGCGTCTCCATCGCCAAACGTGCGTCGCGCCAAGTTCTCATCAATGACAACGACTTGGGCGGTGCTGAGCTTATCGTTCTCATCAAAGAATCGGCCGCTTAGTAACGGCAGACGCATCACGGCCATGTAATCCGGAGTGACGGCGGACGCCAGAGCCTGAGGCAACTGGTTAGGAGATGGGATCGCCGCCGTTGAAGCATATCCCAGGACGTTCTCGCCTTCGCGCATTGGCACAATGTCCGTGAGGGCAGCCGACCGGACTGCTGGGACGCCTTTAACGTCATCGAGTAACTGTTGCCAATCCGCGCGCGCCTTTGCGGGGTCTGAAAGAGCCTCTGGAGAGATGGCCACACGTGCGGTCAGAACGTTATGGATGTCAATTCCCGGATTCAAGGCGGAAAGACGCAGAAGCGTTCGTCCCAACACTCCGGCAGCGCTCAGTAAAACCATTGCAAGGGCGATCTGGCACACGACAAAGCCACTCAATGGGCGACGCGCACTTCCGACAGAACTGCGCGATTGCGAACGAAGCGTTTGCTCAATGGCGCTATTGTTGTTGGCGCGCAGCGCTGGCACCAGACCGAAAAGGATTCCGGTCAGGATCGACATTGCAATTGAGAAAAGCAGGACACGCCAATCGAGATGAATTTCATCGGCGCGCGGTAGTCCGTAAGGCCAGAAGCGGACGAATGGCTGCGTGCCAGCTATCGCCAGTAACAATCCAATCGCACCCCCACAAACTCCCAATGTGCCGCTTTCAGTCAAACATTGGCGTAGCAGTCGTCCCCGGCGCGCACCCAGGGCGAGCCGCAGCGCAAATTCGCGCTGACGGGAAACGATGCGTGTTAAAAAAAGACTCGCGACATTCACGCACCCAATCAGCAGCACAACACCCACCGCGCCAAGAAGCAGCCATAGTGTGGGCCTGACGTGCTGCACGACTTCCGACTGCAGCGGATGTGGCACCAGGGTAATGCCTCCATCGTCGTCGGGATACTGCTTGGCGAGTTGCTGACTTCGAACGGCGAGTTCGCTTTGCGCCTCTCTCAGAGTTACATTGCGACGCATCCGCGCTACGACATGAAGGAAGCGGGCACCGCGCCAGCGCATCCTGAGATCGTTGTTTTGTCCAAGTGGCGTAAAGACGTCTGCATCGCCATCCAATTGGAATCCTGACGGAGCAATACCGACAATTGTGTACACCCCGCCGTCATAAAGCAGTCGCATTCCAACAGCATGCGGATCGCCCCCATAACGCTGCTGCCACAAACGCTTGCTGATAATGGCGACAGGAGCCGCTCCGATCCGGTCCTCCGCGGCGCCAAATGCGCGGCCTTTCAGCAATTTAATTTGCAAAACGGAGAACAACTCCGACGAAATCCGGCGTCCTTCAACGTATTGTGCTTCACCCGGCGCGCTCACGGTTCCCCCGCCATAAGTCCATGCAGCAACTTGCTCAAATGAACGAGACCCGTGCCGGCAATCGAGAAAGTCAGGATAGGAGAAACCCCATACGTCCCCGATCTTTGGAACTTGAATGTGGACAGTGACCAGGCGATCCGGTTCCGGATACGCAAGCGGCCGTAGAAGTACACCGCTGACGAGGGTAAACATAACGTTGGTCGCGCCAGAAGCCAGGGCCAGAATCAAAACGGCAAGGAGCGCAAATCCAGGATGCTTTCGCAACCCGCGCCACGCGTAACGTACGTCTTGCAATATCCCGTTCATAATCAACTCACTCGTAGCGCAACGCCACCACGGGATCAACTTTCGCCGCACGGCGGGCGGGAATGTAGCAAGCCAGCAACGCGGCAGAAATCATGAGGATAATGACTCCAGCAAAGGTCAAGGGATCTGTCGCACTTACTCCAAACAGTAGGGATCCCATGGCGCGCGTGAGGGCAAACGACGCGAGTAGTCCGAATGCGACACCGATCAAGGCTGTGCGCAGGCCCTGACCTAAAATCATTCCAAGAACATCACTCCGGCGCGCACCCAGAGCGACGCGCACGCCAATTTCGCGAGTGCGGCGGCTGACGGAGTAGGCCATTACGCCGAACACGCCTGCCATTGCCAGCAGGAGAGCCGCGCCCGCGAAAAAACCCACCAGCGTAATGGTGAATCGGCGCGAACCCAGTGAAGCGGAATAAACCTGGCTAAACGTGCGAAAGCGTGGCGGAATCTCTGAATCGAGTTGATGCAAGATTCCACGCGCAGCTGTAGTTACTTGCTGCGTGTCCGTGTGGCTCAACATCGTTACCGTAATCCAGGGACGGGCGCGCTGGAATACATCAACATAAATTGTCGGCCGCGGAGGAGCTTCCAAACCGTATTCATGGACATCGGCAACGACGCCAACAATCGTCGCCAGGCGCACGTCTCCATCCATGCCCCCGAGTTCTAGGGTGTGGCCTATCGGGTCCTGGTTCGGCCAGCGTGTACGCGCCAAGGATTCACTGATGACTGCAACGTTCGGTGTGCTTGGGCCATCGCTATCGCCGAACATGCGGCCGCGAAGCAGAGGAATACCGAGGGCCTGGAAATAGCCATCGCTGGCAACACAGAAATCCGCTTCAAATGTGCGTCCCGGTTGCTGGAACAGAACTTGCATCTCGCGACTCAGCGAATCCAGGCTGTCGGGTTGGAGAGGCACTTCTTTTTGGCTCATTTCGAGAAACGTGCCATTAGGAAGTCCGCCGTCCTCCAGGGGAAGCTGGCTAGCCGCGCCGACCGCGCCCACGCCCGGAATCTGTTTTAGGCGGTCGATGAGCTGACGGTAAAAAGTCGCCTGAGTATCTCTCGCCTTCAAATCGGTCCAGCCCACAAATGGAAGTGAAATATCCATCGTGACAATGTGGTCTGTACGGAAGCCAGGATTGACTTCGAGCACATTGAGCAGGCTCCGGCCCAGCAATCCTGCACCAACTACAAGAACAAGAGTGATGGCGATTTGTGCAGCGACAATTCTGCGCCCCATCTTCTGATTTGCTTGAGACCCCGTCTGACTACGACCAGTCTCCGTCAGGCCCTCGCGCACATCACCAGACGTGGCCCGGAGTGCAGTTACCATTCCGAGTCCGACCGCAAGTACCGCACAAAGCAGAAATGCAAACGCAAGAACTGGAAGATTGATCGAGACTTCATTCATCCGCGGCAGGTTCTGGGGCGCGAGTGCCAGCATTCCGTTGAGGCACAAATAGGCAGCGCCGACACCCACAAAGCCTCCAATGACCGATAGCAGAAGAGCTTCAGTAATGAATTGCCGGAGCAAACGAGCGCGCGGAGCGCCCAATGCGCCGCGAATCGCCAGTTCGCGCTCCCGTGCAGATGCTTTCGCGAGCTGCAGGTTCATCACGTTCGCGCAGACAATTAGAAGAAGAAATGCGACCGCGGCCAGCAACACAATTAACACAGGACGGGATTGACCCGTAATCGAGTCCTTCAACGGAACAACTATTG